>JAEEGL012905938.1_pt1 | contig 35445 bp, 29 predicted proteins | sample 9134231 | NCBI WGS metagenome assembly JAEEGL01 (sample SAMN16246548, study PRJNA631951) | gut metagenome | biome: gut microbiome; feature: rumen; material: fiber-attached | host: Bos | place: Iran: Karaj | collected 2018-10 | reverse complement strand
GAATCAGGCAATATCCGCTTTATCGGCTCGACGACCTACGAGGAATACAACCGTCATTTCTCGAAATCGAAAGGCCTGGTGCGTCGCTTCCAGCAGATTGATATTGCAGAACCGTCAGTTGCTGAGACACTGGAGATCCTGAAACAGCTGAAGAAGAGCTATGAGCAGTTTCATGGGGTGTATTATGCAGACAAAGCGTTGGAATTTGCTGTCAATGCCAGTGCGAAGTATATCAACGAACGCTTTCTGCCTGACAAGGCCATCGACCTGATAGACGAGGCAGGTGCTTATCGCGAGATGAACCACCTGTATGGTCAGAAGCGTCAGACGGTGGATAAAGCCCTCGTAGCGGATATCCTCGCAAAGACCTGTAAGGTGGATGCGTTGGCGATGAAAGAAGATGACAATGCTACCCTCGAAACACTCTACGAGCGCATCAGCAGCAAGATCTACGGACAGGATCAGGCGGTGCGTCAGGTGGTGGAGGCAGTACAGTTGTCGAAGGCTGGACTGCTCGATGACGACAAGCCCTTGGCTTCGCTCTTGTTCGTGGGTCCTACGGGTGTCGGAAAAACAGAGGTCGCCCGTGTTTTAGCCAAGGAACTGGGCATTTCGCTGGTGCGTTTCGACATGAGTGAATATACAGAGAAGCATACAGTGGCAAAGTTGATTGGTTCGCCAGCAGGCTATGTAGGCTATGAGGATGGTGGTCTGTTGACGGATGCCATCCGCAAGACACCCAACTGCGTATTGTTGCTCGACGAGATAGAGAAAGCCCATCAGGACATCTACAATATTCTTTTACAGGTAATGGACTATGCCAAGCTCACAGACAATAAGGGTCGCAAGGCTGATTTCCGCAATGTGATCGTCATCATGACCTCGAATGCGGGGGCACAGTATGCTGGTCAGGCAAGCATCGGATTCTCTGGCAATGTAAGTCGTGGTGAGGCGATGCTGAAACAGGTGAAGAAGACCTTCAAACCCGAGTTTATCAACCGTCTTTCGGGCACGGTGGTGTTCAACGATATGGACCGTCAGATGGCAACGCTCATCCTACGCAAGAAACTGGGTGAGTTGCAGGAGAAACTGACAGCGAAGCAGGTGGAGATGACGCTCACCGACGAGGCCTTCGAATACCTGTTGAAAGAGGGCTTCACAAAGGAATACGGTGCCCGCGAGATGGACCGCGTGATCACTGGCAAACTGAAACCCCTGCTGATGAAGGAAATCCTCTTCGGAAGCCTGAAGAAAGGCGGCAAGGTAACGATAACAGACAAACTATTGCAGATGTAAAAAACCACAGATTACACAGATTACACAGATTTTACAGATTCTATTTGGATTAATTAATCGCGGTCCAGCCGCTGAAATCAATAATAATCCATGTAATCTGTGAAATCTGTGTAATCTGTGGTAGTAAAAACCTAAAAACTATTTCTTGGTAGACTTCTTGGTCGTGGTGGTCTTCTTGGTCGTAGTAGTCTTCTTGGCTGTTGACGTAGAAGCAGCTCTTGTAGTCGTCGTGGTCTTTGGCTTGTAGTACTTCAAGGCCTCAGACATCCAACCTTGAATATTCTGGATACGTGTCGCATCAGAGGGGTGGTCGCTCAGGAACTCAGCCGTCTGGTTCGATGACTGTGCAGCCATACGCTGCCAGAAGGTCGTAGCCACCTGCGGATCATAGCCAGCCATCGCTGCGAAGATCAGACCCATGTGGTCAGCCTCCGTCTCGTGGTTACGTGAGTATTTCAGGTTCTTGAAGTTAAAACCCTGTGCCACAATGGCTTGCACAATCGACTGCGTGTTGGTTCCCATACCCAGGGCACCAGCCACCATCGAACCAATCTGCAGACCATACTGCTGTTTCATCTGCGTACTCATCTGCTCAGCAGAGTGACGGGCCACAGCATGCGCGATCTCATGACCCAGCACGATAGCGAGCGACGCCTCATCCTGTGTGACAGGCAACAAACCCTCGTAGACACAAATCAGACCACCAGGCATACACCACGCATTCACCTGATTGTCCTGCACCAGATTGAAGGTCCAGTTGTAATTCTGTACATCATTCGACAAACCATTGGAATTCAGATAGTTAACTACGGCATTTGCCAAGTTCTGCCCTACCCGCTTCACCATCTGCGTGTTGGTCTGGTTGGTGGAGAGTTTGGCGGTCTTCATAAACTCCTGATACTGTTGTGTGGAGAGGCTGAGCACCTCACCGTCGCTGACCATCAGCGTCTGCTGGCGACCCGTGATGGGCACCGTGTTGGTAGTGCCACAACCGACGAAAACAGCTGCCACTACGGAAATCAAAACTAATTTCAGACTTTTCATGTTACTTTTATTGTTTAGTAATAACGATTCTGACTGCAAAATAAGCAAAAAAATCTGAACTATGCAAGTTTTTGAGATAAAAAAAGAGGCAAACCCTTCGGAATGCCTCTCTCTTGATTGATTAATTTAACTTTTTTCTTTTACTTGTTAAGACCACGATTGTTAATGGTGGTGTTCAGCAACAGCAGGTAAGTGTGGCGCTGCTTGTCGTTGAGGATGTAATTCATCCAGGCAACGTTCTTGTCGAGTGCCTTCTTCACCATCTCCTTGCGCTGGTCGTTGCTGTAATACTGTGCAGCAAACATCATCTCAGCGGTAAAGGTCTGGTAGATGTTCTCAACAGCCTCTCTCTGATCAGCGGTCAGTGACAGAGCCTCAGCAAGTTTGTTCATATTGCAGCTCATGTCATAAGCGGCCACGTTGTTTACACTGTTCATGTTCTCACCTTCTGCAAATGCCATGGTCATACTCAGCATTGCAACCATTGTCAAAATCATCTTTTTCATCTTTTTACCCTTTCTTTTCTTTACTCGGGGCGTGTGTTAGTTTGTTATCCTGTTTGCCCCTACTTTAATACTAAAAATGTTATCCTGTATGTCTTTTGACGGTGCAAAGTTACGGCGATTTTTGGAACATAACAAGTCTTTTTGTGAAATTGTGTGCGCAAACAGCCCTTTTGTTGACCCATGTCAAAGAATAGCGGGATTCATGAATTTTTTATATTTTCAGCCAAAAAAGACGGGTTTATGGATTAAAATGATTACCTTTGCAACCTGAAACATATATATATAATAAGGTATGGATAAAATTCCCAATAAGTTCATGTCTGTCGAATATCAGTTGTATACGATTGTCGACGGCAAGAAGGATCTTCAGGAGGAAACGGGCTCTGAGCGCCCCTTCGAGTTTATCACTGGTTTTGGCATTGCCCTCGACGCCTTCGAGCGGGAGGTGATCCAGCATGCCAAGGGCGACACCTTCGATTTCACCATCGAGCCAGCACAGGCATTTGGTACCTACGAGCCTCAGGGCGTTCACAAGCTGGAGCGCGAGGTATTCTCGATCAACGGTCACTTCGACCATGAGAACATCTACCCCGATGCCGTCATCACCCTGACGGATGGTGAGGATCATCAGTTCATGGCCAGAGTCGTGAAGGTCGAGGAAGATGGTGTCACCGTCGATACCAACCACCCCTTGGCTGGCAAGATGCTCAACTTCACAGGTACCATCCGCGAGAACCGCGAAGCCACAGAGGAAGAGATCAACAAGACCATCAAGATGCTGACAGGCGGTTGTCATGGTTGCGGACACCATCATGGCGAAGGCTGTGAGGACGGTTGCTGCGATCACGACCACCATCACGACGACGGATGCGGCTGCGGACATTGTCATTGAATAGTTATGAATACTATCGGGACTATTTTCAGGCTGACGACGTTTGGCGAGAGTCATGGTGAGGCCATTGGTGGCGTCGTCGACGGGATGCCTGCAGGCATCGACATCGACCTGGACTTTATTCAGGCTGAGCTCAATCGTCGTCGCCCAGGACAGAGTAAGATCACGACCTCGCGTCAGGAGCCCGATCAGGTGGAGTTGCTCAGTGGCGTCTTCGAGGGCAAGTCGACAGGCTGTCCCATCGGCTTCATCGTGCGTAACACCAACCAACATTCCCAGGATTATGAGAACATGCGCAACGTGTTCCGTCCCTCGCATGCCGACTACACCTATTTCCAGAAATACGGCATCCGCGACCATCGTGGCGGCGGCCGCTCCTCTGCCCGTATCACTATCAGCCGTTGTGTGGGTGGTGCGCTGGCCAAGCTGGTGCTCAAAAAACTCGGCATCAGCGTGCAGGCCTATACCTCGCAGGTGGGCAACATCGCCCTCGAGCGCGACTACCATCTCTACGACCTCTCACAGACGGAGAACAATGCCGTGCGCTGTCCTGATGCAGCGAAAGCTGCTGAGATGGAAGCCCTCATCACTCAGGTCAAAGGCGAGGGCGACACCATCGGTGGCATCATCACCTGCGTCGTCAAGGGCTGTCCTGCAGGCTTGGGATCACCTGAATTCGGCAAGCTGCATGCTGACTTAGGCGCTGCGATGCTGAGCATCAACGCTGTCAAGGGCTTCGAATATGGTGAGGGCTTCGAGGGTGTCACAGCTCGCGGCTCAGAGCAGAACGACATTTTTATCCCAGGTCCCAATGGCATTACCACCGCCACCAATCACAGCGGGGGCATCCAAGGGGGCATCAGCAATGGTCAGGACATCTACTTCCGCGTGGCCTTTAAACCTGTTGCCACGTTACTGATGGAGCAAAATACCGTCGACCTTGAAGGCAATCCCACACCCCTGACAGCCAAAGGGCGTCATGATCCGTGTGTTTTGCCAAGAGCAGTACCAGTGGTAGAAGCGATGACCGCCATGACCATTTTAGACCACTTTATGTTGCAAAACAGCATAAAAGTCTGATTTTAAAGGATTTTCGCACAAATTTTCGTTAAAATGCTTGCAACATTCAAATATTAAATGTATATTTGCACAGCATTCGAGGGTTTGTGAAAATCCCGAAATGTTTAGTTAAGTCTAGTTTAGTTTTTGTGTTGGTTGAGGGCTGCCGATTGGCAGCCCTCAGTTTTTTACCACAAAGATAACAGATTTATCAATCATGCGCAATACGACGCTTGATCTTTTCGATGCCCTTCAACAGATCCTCCGTAGGTTCGATGATATTGTCGTTACCCCAGAAACCGGGATCGTTGAAAAACACGACCTTGTCATAGAAATTGTCCCTGCGGTTAAAGGTGTCGCGGGTCCTGATGGGTTTGAGGTCCCCACCCTCCTGACGGTCAGTGACCACCATCTCCGACGTCACCGTGAAGTTCGACTTGAAGAGTTTCCGCTTCCAGTCACAACGGAAACGGATCACATTCCTGAGATAGTTGATGCGCGTGATGCCGTTGTCCGTCTTGTAGTCGATATAGATCGACATCTCGCGTGGCGTGAAACGCAGGCCAGCAGGTTTCTTCTTCAGGATCATCTGCGTTACCTTGTCTGTGTCGCTCATATCCAGGCTCAGCTCGATACGGGTGAATGCCAGCGTCTCCTGATCGATGTACAGCCGTCCCTGATACAGCGCATAGGGCATCACGAGCAACGGTGTGATCTCGATGACATACTGATTGCGGTCGTCAGCCTTACTCATCGTGGCATAGCGGAAGCTGTAGTTGTCCAGCTCTTCATCGTTCAACAGGATATCGCGCTCCTTCACCACGTCCAGATAGATGGGCAGCACAGGACCACCCTGCAGTTTCACCGCCAACGTGTCGCTGGGGCGCTGGCTCAACAGTCTGCGGCCTTTCAGGATGGCCACACCGTCACGCCAGTCGCTTTTGCTGTAGGCCGTCTTATAGACATCCACCACACCTTCGGAGATACTGGTGAAATGGTTGCGTTTCTCTACCGTCTCACGATAGAAGCCACGCAGGAGATTGGGCTCTGACGGGTAGTTGTCGGTGATCTTCTTCATTGCCATCTTCACCAGTTCCTTGGCATCGGCACCCTGAACGACAATCTCATCGAGCATCACCGTACTGGGTTCCATCCTCACCTCCACCCTGACACCGTTCATGTCTTTGGCTGAGAGTTGCTGCGACTTGTAGCCCAGGCAGGAGAAAGTCACCGTCTCTGGCGCCTGCTGGAGCTTGAGCACAAACTCGCCTGCTTCGTTGGTCACCGTACCCACACTGCGGTCCGTCACACTCACATGTGGCATCGCCTTCCGCGTCTTGGCATCCGTCACCTTTCCGCTCAGGGTCCAGACAGCATCGTCCTGCGCCATCGCGCACAGGCTGCACAGCCATAGGACCGTCATCATCAAACCACATTTCATCATTTCCATTTTCCTTTTTTCTTTAATCTATCACACCGATAATCTCCTGGACTGACTTGCAGCCATGACTGTCGAGCCAGTCGTTGATACCGTCGCGCACCTTGATGCTCACGGTAGGATCGAGGAAGTTGGCAGTGCCGATCTCAATGGCCGTTGCACCAGCCATCAGGAATTCGATAGCATCCTTCGCTGTGCAGATACCACCCAGACCCACGACGGGGATCTTCACCGCCTTCGCCACCTGCCACACCATTCGTAAGGCCACGGGCTTCACCGCAGGACCGCTGAGTCCGCCTGTATTGATGCTCAACAGTGTCTTGCGCTTCTCGATGTCGATGGCCATGCCCATCAGCGTATTGATGAGCGACACACTGTCGGCACCCTCTGCCTCCACAGCACGGGCAATCTCAGAGATATTGGTCACGTTGGGCGAGAGCTTCACGATCAGGGTCTTGTGATAACGCTCGCGCACGGCCTTCACCACACTCGATGCCCCAGCGCAGGTCACGCCAAAAGCCATACCACCGTCCTTCACATTCGGACACGAGATATTCAGCTCGATGGCAGGAATCTTCTCCAAGGCATCGATACGGGCGGCACACGCAGCATAATCCTCTGGCGACGAACCACTTACGTTCACGATCATGTTCGTGTCGATATCCTTGATCTGCGGATAGATATGTTCGCAGAAATAGTCCACGCCCTTGTTCTGCAATCCCACGCAGTTCAGCATCCCACTGGCCGTTTCCGCCATCCTGGGATAGTCATTACCCTCGCGGGGCTTCAGCGTAGTACCCTTCACAATAATGCCTCCAATACCGTCCAACGGCATCAGGTCGGCAAACTCCAGACCATAGCCGAAGGTGCCAGAGGCGGTCATCACGGGATTCTTCAGCGCCAGATTCTTGATCTTTACATTTAATCTTGCCATAACAACTTCCGAATATTAAACACTGGTCCATCCTTACACACACACAGATTGCCATCGGTGGTCTTCTCCACACAACAAAGACAGGCACCAAGTCCACAGGCCATCAGGTTCTCCAGCGATGCCTCGCACTCCGTATCCGCCTGTCGCGCATAACGGGCCACCGCCTTCATCATAGGCGTAGGACCACAGGTGGCGATACGGTCAAACTGCTCCTTCTGCAACAGCGAGTGATTGGTCACGAAACCCTTCTCGCTCACGATTTCCGAGCCTGTTGAGGAACCATCTTCCGTCGTGACACACACACGTCCGTACTTCCTGAACTCATCCAGCATCAAAAGATCCTTAGCCGTTCTGGCACCCAAGAGGAACGTGGGCTCGCAACCCGTCTTCGCCATCTCGGCACCCATATAAAGCAACGGTGCCACACCGACACCTCCACCCACCAACAAAATGCGCTCTTCTTTTCTTTGAGGCATCGTAAAGCCATTTCCCAAGGGCAGCAGACAGTTCAGCTTGTCGCCCTTTTGGAGCGCAGCCAGCTTCCGCGTGCCGTCGCCCACAGCCGCCACCAGCAGCCAGAGCTCATTGGCATCCCTATCCACATAATTAATGGAGATAGGCCGACGCAGGAAGGTTGTCGGCGAGCCGTCCACCCGGATCTCCACAAACTGTCCAGGCACCATCTCAGGCAACGGCTGCTCGTCCGTCAGTCTGATGAGCACATACCGCTCATGTATCCTTTCCACCGACCTCACCGTGAGGTCCAATAAATACTTCTTCATATCTTTTTCCTATTACGCTGCAAAGTTACGAAAAAACCGCGGAACCTAATGCAATTTCGAGGATTTTCTTTTCACAATACATACTATTATTTTAGATCTGATTTCTGATGCAAAATTACAAATAAAAAACATGCAAAACAAGCTTTTTTCCGGTTTGTTTCAAATTTATTTCGATGTTCAAATAACAAGCATTTGATATTCAGCTACTTACGAAACAAAAGTCCTCAAAAACTCTCCGAAAAAGCCTCTGATTCCTTGAAAACATTTTACACAAAATTGACGCGTCCTGGCGAATTGCCACCGACGAGATTACTGCAATCCCCCTCGATGAATACTGGAAAGAATGAGATTGCAGTATTCTCGCTCATAGCTTGCATGCTTGCCACACACTCCCTCTCACAACGCAGCGACGCAGCGACACAGCGACATTTGCAATCTGCGATGTACCAAAAATCTCTTATATAATTATATATATTATTAATTATATTATAATATAATTAATAATATATATAATTTAATAGACGCCAACAACCTTACAATCTCAAAACACCAAAAGTCGCTGTGTCGCTGCGTCGCTGTGTCACTGCGTGGATTTACTTCGTGTCATACCACTGTTTGAGGATATAGAAGGCTTTCTTCTTCTCGCCCTTATCACTCACCAGACCCTTCATGTTGTAGTAGTCCTGAATACCGGGCAACACACGGCGGGGAGAACGGAAGTCCTTCAATATCCAGGGTGTGGTGCCAGAAAGACCTTCTATCTTATCGAGCATAGCCAGATTCTCGATGTAGAGGTTCTCCTGAAACTCCTCTGTCCAGCGCTGGTTCTTGGCTCCGTGATAGCCGTACTTGGCACCACCGCCGAACTCGCTGATGATGACGGGCTTGTTGTAAGGAATCTCCCACGTCATCTTCGGCGCATCGTTCACATCACGGTACCAACCGATATACTGGTTGAAGCTCACCACGTCGACATATTCATTCATATTGTCGTTCAGACGGTTCACATAGTTCGAGGCACCAGTCACCTCCATTGCCATCGAGATGAGACGGGTGTTGTCGAGGCTGCGGGCATATTTTGCCAGCTTACCAAGGAAGGCATCGCGTTCAGCAGAGTGTGGGGTTTCGTTGGCAATACTCCAGATGATGACGTTGGCGCGGTTATGGTCACGGGCAATCATGTCAGTGAGCTGTCGCTGGGCATTGTCGTATGTCTTGGGATTCTTCCAGGCGATGGTCCAGTAAACGGGAATCTCCGACCACACCAGAATGCCCATTTTCTCGGCCTCGCGTACCATTTCCTCGTGGTGGGGATAGTGTGCCAGACGCACGAAGTTGCAACCCAGTTCTTTCGCCCATGAGAGCAACGTACGGGCATCCTCGGCAGTGTTGGCACGGCCTCCTCCATTGGGCTTTTCATTGTGAATGGAGATGCCCTTGAGGAAGATGGGCTTGCCGTTGAGCAGGATCTGCTTGTCGTGCGTCTCGATGGTGCGGAAACCGATCTCATCGGCAAATGTACTCGTGTCGAGTGAAATCTGAACCTGATAGAGCTTGGGATTCTCAGGACACCAGAGCTGGAGCTTTTTCAATTGAGAATTGAGAAGTGAGAATTGAGAATCGATGGTGCCGTTTGCATCTGTGGTGAAGGTCTTTTCGAGCTTCAGTTCTGGGATAGAGACCGTCACCTTGTGGCCCGCCTCCTTCTTGTTCAGTTTCACGCTGAAGGAAATCTCCTTCCGCCTTCCTCCATCCTCCTTTTTCGACAGTTGCAGGCTGTAGTCCTCCATATAGACCTTCGGCACCTTCACCAGCATCACGTCGCGAGTGATGCCGCCGTAGTTCCACCAGTCGAAGATCTGCGTGGGCACATCCTCGGCATGACGCTTGTTATCCACTTTTACAATGATGACGTTCTCACCCTCCTTGAGCAGGTCGCTGATGTCGTAATTGAAAGGTGTGAAGCCGCCTATGTGGTGTCCGGTCTCCTTGCCGTTCACCCATACCCGGCTGTCATAGTTGACGGCACCAAAATAGAGCAGGGTGATGTAATCATCCATCGGTACGGCCTGGAAACTCTTCTTAAACCATACTGTCCCCTCATAGAAAAAGAGCTTTTCATCCTGCGTGTTCCAGTCTGAGGGGATGCGCATCGTCGGCGACTTGTCGAAGTCGTATTCAATGAGGTCCTCAGGCTTCTGAGGCTTGGCGTTGACGAAGAATCCCCAGCGCGTGGGATTCATACGATAGTCGTAGTAGCCTTCTTCCTGCACGTCTACGATATAGTTCCAATCGCCATTGAGCGACATGCCTTCATAGGCACGTGCATTCTGAATCAGGGGCACTTCATGACTTGCTGCATTCATAGGCAATACAGCTGCCATTATCAATAAAATGGTAGAAATGATCTTTTTCATAAACTTCAAATAGCTTAAAATTTACAGCTTATAGCCGAGGGTCACTACAATCATGCGGTTGCGCGTGTTGTCATCAACATTCAAGAACAGCTTGGTCAGACCAAAATTATAGCGCGCATCGAGCGTGATGTTAGCAAACTCGTAAGAGAGGCCGACAGGGATTGAAAGGTCGAACTTGCTGATTTTTATGTCATTATCCTGATAATAAGTAGACAGATAATCCACAGTCCTGTCCAGATCGATCGTCTTTCCGTCCACCTTCATGTTGGTCTTGACCCTGTAAGCCGGCTGCAAACCCGCCTTGATGGCCAGACCAGGCAACACATAGTAGTTAGCCGTAAGAGGGACGGCAAAATAAAAGTTGTTCAGCTTATCGTCGCTGGAGCTGAACTTGGTTCCCTGATTGGTGTACAAGAAGCCACCTGCCAGACTAAAATTATCAGAGACATAATACTCCATCTCAATACCATAGGTGAGACTGACCTTCATCTTGGTATCATCTTCGCCTGTCAGATCAGAGAATGTAACACCCACTCTGGGCTGAATGCTGGTTTCACCTTCCTCATGCTGGGCATGTACACTGAGTGCAACCATCATGGCGGCTGCGACCATTAACAACATCCTTTTCATATATACCTATTTTATATTGCGTTGCAAAGATAGGCAATATTTCTGAATTAAAAGTATATCGGGCAAATTATTTTTTCTGAGGCACAAATGTCTCCCAGGTCTGGTCGTCATAAAAGACGCGGATTTCTGTAATTCGTCTTTGAGGCTTGTCAATAGTTTTTACCTCAGAACGCTCAAAATCCAATCGTGTATTTCTTACACTATTAGAAATCTGAGGTTGTTGAACACCATTTTGTGGGGTAGGAGACGGTGATGCGCTGAAATCGAGCATCGGATTTTGGATCTGAACAGGTTGTTCTGCCCCAGTTTCAGACTGGTTCTGACCCTCATTCTGGGCATCAGAAGAAGGCAGATACATGTCACCAGAACCAAACATGAGCCAGTCGGTACTGATGTTAGGAATTTTCTTTTTGATAGCCTCGACGATGTTGAGGGTAGGACGGGTACGACCGTTGAAGATGCTACTCAAGGTAGCGGGTGACTGTTGGATGTAGTCAGCGAAGACCTGCTGGGTCATGTGCTGCGACTCCATAATTTGTCTGATTCGATCCTTCATTTTCTTGACAAGTGTGATTTTGGGGCATTCTAGCCGGTTTTACATTCTGTTTACAAAGGTAAAACAAATAATTGAGAAAAACAACAAATGTAGAGAGAATTTAAGATTTAATAATTTTAATTTGCAGTTTTGAATTTTAAATTTTAAAGTGTATCAAAATGAAAATTTGGCTTTGTGATTACAAATCCAAATTTAGGTTCATAAACTATTACAAAGCATTTGTAGAACCTAAATTGATAAGTAACTGACTATAAATATGGTATTTACGCAAAATATGCCTATTTTATGGCGATATACAGTCTTAAAGGGTAAACAACAAACCTATACTTGTATGTTTTTCGAGAAAAATAATCATAACTTGCAGACTTTTAATAATTTACAAATCAATGGCTAAAGTTGTATATTTATGAATATAGAAATTTGAATATGAAAGTTTAAATTTTAAAACCTAACTCTATAATCCAAAATGAAGAATTTTAGTTTTCAAATTTACAGTTACATATTTAAATATAATCTTTCATTGGTTAAGATTTAGCAATTTAAATCAAGCAATCTGAATGTTAACGGATGCAAACGCTAAATTCCGATGCGTCGAAACGAGCCCATTTTTTCATTTCTGCGAAATTCTGCACCACTCTTCGCACGTCTGGAAATACGCGAGTTTTGAGGGGGTAGAAATCGTTGGAACCCCTTGATTTTACAGGTGTTTAGGCCTAAAAAAAGCGTCTCAGAAAGACGCCATTTTTAGAAATTCTAGCATGAAAAACAGGCCGATTTAGTGCAAAATGTAAAAAATCAGTTCCTTCATCAGCTCTCCTGGAGGGGTGTTTGGGTTATCCAAACCCTTACTTTTCGCATCTATCTCACGTATCTTGCCGATGATCTGCATCACTTTCATTCCAGTGTAGTTTCGCATACCTGTCATATAGTCTTTCGCAGACCATGCATTTCTGAGTTCCAACCACTCTGCTACCCCCTCCTGGCTTTTATTATTTGGCGCGTAATACGCGATCATCAGATTCTGGAAGAAATTGAAGAGCATTGGGAGAAAAGCATAGATGCTGCCAGCCTTGGGATTATCGTCAAAATATTTGATGATCTGATTCGCCTTGAACACATTGCGGTTGACGATGGCGTCGCGAAGCTCAAAACTGTTGAACTCCTTGCTCACCCCGATCTGATCCTCCACCACCTGGGGCGTCACTCTCCTACTCTCCTTCGGCAGTGAAATGATCACCTTGTCGAGCTCACTGGCCAGACGACTCAGGTCGGCACCGATGGAATCCGCAATGATCTGCGTGGATTTGGTGTCGATACTCACCTCGCGTGCCTTGAGATAGCGTTCGATGAAGACAGGCAGGTCACGATCACGCAGTTTTTTGCTCTCAAAGAGTACGCCAGCCGACTGGATAGCCTTCACATATTCGCGTTTCCGACCGTCGACAGTGCCGTTTTTATGGCACATCACAAGGATGGTCGAGGCCAGCGGCTGCTTGAAATAGCGTTCCAGGGCCTCTGTATTCTTGATATTCTGGGCCTCCTTGACGATGATCACCTGGTATTCCGACATCATCGGATAGCGACGGGCATAGTCGGCCACTTGCGAGGCCGTGACATCCGATCCAAACAGGATGGTCTGGTTGAAATCACGTTCTTCCGGCTGCAGTACATGCTCTGCAATATAGTCGCTGATCTTGTCGATATAATACGACTCGTCGCCCATCAGATAATAGACGGGCACGAAACGACGCGCCTCCAGATCGGCCATTATACTGTCAAAACTCACATTTTTTGCCTCTGCCATAACGTTATTTCGAAATTTATATGTAATTTTGCGGGGACAAAGTTACAAAAATGTTTCGATTAAACCTACCACAATACGAAATAAAAATCGGCGAAAAGGACGGAAAGCGTACAATTTTCGACTTTTTGCGCAGAAAATACGTGGCTCTGACGCCCGAGGAGTGGGTGCGGCAGCATTTCACCCATTATCTGGCGGACCACAAAGGATACCCCAAGGGATTGATGGGTAACGAGGTGGAACTGCAAGTAGGCGAGAAACGGCTGCGTTGTGACACCATCTTATATAATAAGCAGGGCCAGCCGCAGATGATCATTGAATATAAGGCCCCTACGATACAATTACAGCAGAAGACCTTCGACCAGATATCGGCCTACAATCTTCTGCTGCATGTGGATTATCTCATCGTGAGCAATGGGCTTCAGCACTATTGCTGCAAGATGGATTACGATAATCAAAAATATTTATTCCTTCAGAATATTCCTGATTACGAAAATCTTTGATTATTCCATATCATTGGCATCGGTAGTCTTCTTCGACGAAGCCGACTTGCGGATGGAGCGCTTGCGCGTCTTCTTTTCCTCAGTACCTACCACCTTGTCGATCTTCACGCCAGCGAGTTCAGGGTCGATCATGATACGACCGCAATACTCACAGACGATGATCTTCTTGTGCATCTTGATGTCGAGCTGGCGCTGGGGCGGAATCTTATTGAAGCAGCCACCACAGGCGTCACGCTGCACGTAGACGATGCCCAGACCATTGCGCGCGTTCTTACGGATACGCTTGAACGACGTGAGCAGACGGGCCTCGATCTTCGACTCCAGATCCTTCACCTTCTCCTTCAACTTATCCTCCTCAGCACGGGTCTCGGCGATGATCTCATCGAGCTCGCCCTTCTTGACATCAAGGTCTTCCTCACGCTCCCTGATGGTTTCCTCACAAGCATTCAGCTCATTCGTCTTCTCATCAATCCTGGTGTTGGCCTCACGAATCTTCTTGTTACACAGTTCGATCTCGAGCGTCTGGAACTCGATTTCCTTGGATAGTGTGTCGTACTCGCGGTTGTTCTTCACATCGTCCAACTGGCTCTTATAGCGGGCCACGCTGGCTTCTGCGGTCGCAATCTCGCCCTTCTTCTGTACGATGGCTTTCTGGAACTCACCAATCTCGTTCTGGATTTTCTCAACACGCGTGTTCAGACCTTCGATTTCGTCTTCCAAGTCCTGAACCTCCAGAGGCAATTCGCCTCTCAATGCCCTTTTCTCATCAATCGACGACAGGGCTGTCTGCAGCTGGAAGAGGGTTTTCAGTTTCTCTTCTACTGACAAGTCTGTAGGATCTTTCTTTGCCATAGTTTTAATTTACAATTTGACAATTTACAATTTATAATTTATTTTACATATTTTCTCCTTTATAAATAGAGGATTGGGTTAGTGCAGGTGTCTGCGATACAGGTTCTGACGCCAGGACATTCCCCCTCAATGATATCTCGGAAGATTTCCGAAGTGAACTGCTCGCTCTGATAGTGGCCGATGACACAGATCTGGATGCGCTGCTCGTAGCCGAAATACTGGTGATAGTGCATCTCGCCCGTAATGAAGGCATCGGCACCCTCAGCAAGGGCCGCGTCGAGCAGGAAATCACCTGCTCCACCACAGATGGCCACCTTCTGGACAGGACGTCGCAGCAACTCGTTGCACATCGCACATTCCACGTCGAAAGCCTGTTTCACCGCCTTCACGAAATCGTCGGCTGCGAGAGGCGCCGCAAACTCACCGATCACGCCACTCCCCGCCTCGATGCCATCCACCGTCTTTGAGGCGAAGAATCGCACCTGCTGCAAGCCTAGTTTCCTGGCAATCCTGAAGTTCACACCATCCTTGGCATTATCCATATTGGTATGCATCGAGACGACGCAGATGCCCTTCTGGATGGCCTTCATCACCGTACGCTGCACATCGGTCAGGTCGCTGATGGTTTTGAGACCACGAAACAATAACGGATGGTGGGATACAATCAGATTACACCCCTTCTGAACGGCCTCGTCGACGATACGCTCCGTGACGTCCAGACACAATAATGCCCCTGAAACCTCCGTCTCTGTCAGTCCAACTTGTAGGCCAGCATTATCCCAGCTTTCCTGCAAGGGCAGAGGCGCGAAACGTTCAAGGGCGCTCAGCACTTCTTTTATTTTCACGCTGCAAAATTACAAAGAAAAGCCGAGACATCGCCTCGGCACAGCAAATAATTAGAAGTTTTTAACGAATTACCACACACTTAGGTCGCATTCTGCTTCAATGCGATTCTCAACATCATCATCGAGGGCAGGGAAGAAATCGATACCTGTAAGGGTCTCGATCTCATCGACGGAGCGCAAGGCCTCAGCCTTTGTCTGCTTGACACCTTCGTTGCGATAGATGAAGCCGATGGTCTTTGGCTTGTCCTGACGGCAGAGAATTACCTTGAAGAACGCATCCGGCACCCACACCTTGTTGCGACCGATGGTCTTTTGCTCACCTGTTTCACTATAGACAGGACCACAGACGATGTCGATGGCACCATATTCGCGCGCCCACTCACGGCACTGGATCTCCAGATCGTTCCATTCGTATTTGTTCAGGCCGTGGTTCTGTGGACAGATGTTCGTGAACAGGAACGACTGTTCCATCGCCGTCTTATCCCACTTATTGTCGCCAGCAGGACACATGTGACCACGATCGTAGCGCGAATTATAGTAGTCCATATTGGTAGCCCTCACGCCCTGGATGTCGTCGTCCTCTGCAAACACCTCGTTCTTGCGCTGGAAAGAGCCATAGGTGTGGTTCTTTGTCAGATGCCACGCCACCCAGTTAGGATTCCTCGACTTCTCATTATACGATACGGTGTAACCAAGTCTCCTAAGTATCTTCTCAGGACGGTCGGTCAACGGTGCCGGCATCTCATACTGAGTGATGGTCTTCTTAGTCTTCTGAGCCTCGGCAGCCATGTTATCGTAGAGCTGCTGCCGCATCTCCTTCACATAATTATCAGGCCCGTCAGCCTGTACCCTCTTGCATGCTGTCAGCAATGCCGTCAGCACACAAAATACACACAAATAACCAGTTCTTTTCATCCCTTTACTATGTTTTTTCGCCACAAAAGTACAAAAATATTTTCAAATATCAATCTTTTTGCGTAACTTTGTGCCGAATAAACTAGAAACATTGAGATATGGAGAAGTATTTCCTTCCGCTGGCCGTCGTTATCGCGGCCCTGCTTGCAACCATGTCATGCCAGAACAAGAGCCAGAATCAGGCTCAGGACGAGGCAGGACAAGTGAATAATTTCCGCATCAAACGCGGCACAAACGTCAGCCACTGGCTCTCACAGTCGGAGCAGCGTGGCGAGGCCCGCAGACTGCATATCCAAGAGGACGACTTCGCCCGTCTGGAGGAGTTGGGCTTCGACTTCGTGCGTATCCCCATCGACGAGGTGCAGTTCTGGGATGAACAGGGTCAGAAGCTCCCTGAGGCCTGGGATCTGCTGAACAACGCCCTCGACTGGGCCAAGAAGCACAATCTGCGTGCCATCGTTGACCTGCATATCATCCGTTCGCATTATTTCAACGCCGTCAATGAGGGAGACCAGGCCGCCAATACCCTCTTCACCTCTGAAGAAGCTCAGCAGGGTCTGATCAACCTATGGTATCAGTTATCTGACTTCCTGAAAGACCGCAGCACAGACTGGGTGGCCTACGAGTTTATGAACGAGCCCGTGGCCGATGAGCACGAGCAGTGGAACGACCTTGTGGCCAAGGTGCACAAAGCCCTGCGTGAACGTGAGCCTCAGCGTACGCTCGTCATCGGCTCCAACCGTTGGCAGGGACACGAGACGATGAAGTTCCTCAAAGTGCCTGAGGGCGACAAGAACATCATCCTCAGCTTCCACTATTACAACCCGATGATCCTCACCCACTATGGTGCTCCCTGGGCCCCCATCGGCAAATATCGTGGCAAGGTGAACTATCCTGGCGTACTCGTGTCTAAGGAAGATTACGAGGCCGCTCCAGACGACCTGAAACCAGAACTGAAACAATATACGGAACAGGTATGGGATATCAACATGATCCGTGAGCAGTTCAAGGACGCCATTGAGGCTGCAAAGAAATACGATCTGCAACTGTTCTGCGGTGAATGGGGTGTCTATGAGCCTGTAGACCGCGAACTGGCGTATAACTGGACACGCGACATGCTGACCGTGTTCGACGAGTTTAACATCGCCTGGACCACCTGGTGCTACGATGCCGACTTCGGTTTCTGGGATCAGCAGCGCCACACCTTCAAGGATCGTCCACTCGTAGAACTCCTGATGTCAGGCAAGAAATTAGGAGAATAAGACAACAACCCCTCAGCCATTGGTTGAGGGGTCTGTTTTTATTGCAGTTTTCCGTATTTGTCGAAGAGCTGACGGTCCGCGAGCCAGAGGGTGACGGCAAGGGCGATGACCGAGGCCGCCAGACAACCGAAAATCAACATCAACGTCACCATCAAGGCATTGACAGGAGCGACACCTGCGATAAAGATACCACAGAGCAACAATGGCATCGCATAGACACCCATCACAGAGAGATTAGCCGCTGTGGGGGCAAAGACCTGTTGCAAGGCCCTGCGCACAAAGGGCAGCACGGCATGCAGATGGTTGGTACCGTTGCCACGCAGGAACTCATATTGCTGTTCATCCGCCTTCAAAGCCGACTGATAGGTGCTCAGGCCACGGATGATGGAGGTGAGTGTCTGTCCCACCAACAAGGCCATTACAGGTACGAACCATCTGGCACCAAAACCATCCTCCGCAGGCAGACAGGCCCATAACAGATAGGCACCCACAAAGAGCGAGCTCACCAATAAACCAACACTGACGGGCAGCAGGAACCTGACTATCGGCAGCTTCATGCGACGAAGAGCCAACACACCTGATACGACAGCCAGCAGCACCAGCCACAACAGACTGAGCCAGATCTTGTCGTATTTCAGCAATGCCCATACAATCAGACAGAGCACTAATAACTGAACCACCATACGTCCCACGGCTATACCCAAGGTCTGCAACAATGAACGGTCGAAAAAATATAAAGCTCCAGCAGGGATGAGCAAAAGGAGCAGTGCTAAGATAATATGCAATACCATCGTCAATACGTGTTTTGATTCATTTCTATGACTAAATCAGCATGATCCACCAACAAAGGACGGCGACTGGCAATCAGCACCGTCTTACCGGCATTCACCTGATTAAGAAGCAGTTGCAGCATACGTTCTGCCAGTTCAGGGGTGAGACGTGCTGCAGGTTCATCGGCAATGATGATCTGCTTGTCGGAGGCCGCCTGCAACGTCTGTTCTGCCAACCGATAAATATCGTCTGGCAACAGTGGCACAGGTTGACTGGCAACAACTGCCTTGGGCGGCAACGGGTTCCAGAATCCATAATTGTCAGCCTCACAGGCAGGGGCCTCAGGAGGTTCCAACTGATGACGGAGCATTTGTATCTGTTGGGGCAGATAGACCATCATCCTGCGAAAAGCCTGGGACGACCTGACGGTGAGTAACTCACCATCGACACTGACATAGCCGCTGCTGACAGGCAGAAAACCCATCAGCGTGCGTAATAGCGTTGTCTTACCAGACCCCTCAGGACCTGTGATGCATGTGAGCTGTCTGTCGCGTGCCATAAACGACAGTCCAGTGGCCAATATCTGTCCTCCAACGGCGATTGTTGCGTCTTTTACCTCTAACATACCAATAATTTGGTGCAAAAATACAAAATAATTATGAATTAAGAATAATGAATTATGAACTTTTTTGTACCTTTGCGCCAAAATATGAACAATCAGGCAGATTATAAGGTCGGAAAATGGCGACTCCCAGCCGAATGGGAGCCCCAATGGGGTGTGCAGCTGACGTGGCCACATGCCGATACAGACTGGGCACCCATCCTCAACGACATCATCGAGACCTATCACCAGATGGCACGTGAGATCGCCAAGCGCGAGAATCTGCTGATTGTCGCTCCTGAGGATGCAGCCAGAGATATATTGCGTTTTGTCTGTCCTACTGACGACACATGGGCACGCGACCACGGTTTTATCACCCTTACTGACGATGAAGGGCACCACCGCCTGCTCGACTACTGCTTCAACGGCTGGGGAGAGAAGTTCCCTGCAAACAACGACAATGCCATCAACCGTAGGATGTACGAGGCAGACATCGTGGAAGGCGAATATAAAGATTGTCTGGATTTCGTATTGGAAGGTGGCTCCATCGAGAGCGACGGCAAGGGAACGATATTCACCACAACAGGCTGTCTGATGGCCCCTCATCGCAACCAGCCCCTTAAAAAATGTGAAATCGAACAGCGTCTGATACAAGATTTAGGGGCTCAGCGTGTTATATGGATAGACCACGGTCATCTGATGGGCGACGATACTGACGGACACATCGATACCCTGGTACGCATCTGTCCTGACGATACCCTCGTCTATGTGGGCTGCGATGATCCCAAGGATGAGCAATATGCTGAGTTGCAGTTGATGGAGGAGCAGTTAAAGACACTCAGGACCCTCGAAGGCAAACCTTACAGGCTCCTGAAACTGCCGATGCCCCACCCCATCTACGAGGATAACTACAGGTTGCCTGCGACCTATGCCAACTTCCTCATCCTGAACGGGGCTGTGCTCTGTCCCACCTACGGACAACCTGACCTCGATGCAGAGGCCATCCGTATCATCGGCGAGGCTTTCCCTGACAGGGAGATGGTGCCCATCGACAGTCAAGTGATTATCAAGCAGCACGGATCTATCCACTGCTGCACCATGCAGTTTCCAAGAGATTAATCATTGAAGATTGAGCATTGAAAATATGAGAGAATTAAAGATAGGATTTTTGCAGCAGCACAACACCGCTGATACCAAGAACAATCTGCTCCGACTGGCAGAAGGCATTAGCGACCTGGCCAAGCGAGGCGCACAGCTCATCGTGCTCCAGGAGCTGCACAACTCACTCTACTTCTGTCAGACAGAAGATGTCAACAACTTCGACCTGGCAGAGCTTATACCAGGCCCCTCTACCCGATTCTTCGGCGAGCTGGCCAAGGAGTTTGATGTAATCATCGTTACCTCGCTTTTCGAGAAACGGGCTCCAGGACTGTATCACAATACGGCTGTAGTGATGGAAAAAGACGGCAGCATCGCAGGTATCTATCGTAAGATGCATATCCCAGATGATCCTGCCTACTATGAGAAATTCTACTTCACTCCTGGTGACCTGGGCTTCCATCCCATCCAGACGTCTGTGGGAAAACTGGGCGTGATGGTGTGCTGGGACCAGTGGTATCCAGAGGCCGCACGTCTGATGGCATTGCAGGGAGCAGAATTATTGATCTATCCCACAGCCATCGGCTATGAGTCGAGCGACACGCCTGAGGAGCAACAGCGCCAACGGACAGCCTGGCAAACGGTACAGCGCGGTCATGCCGTGGCGAATGGTCTGCCAGTGATCGCCGTCAATCGTGTGGGATATGAGCCCGACCCTTCAGGTCAGACCAACGGCATTCAGTTCTGGGGAACCTCGTTTGTGGCAGGTCCTCAGGGTGAACTCATCTACGAAGCTTCGACGGATGAGGAAGAGAGCATCATCGTGGAGCTAGACATGGACCATTCAGAGCAGGTACGTCGCTGGTGGCCCTTCCTCCGTGACCGTCGCATCGACGAATATCAGGACATTTTAAAAAGATACATCGATTAATTAATTATATGAAAAAGATTTTTGCATTGGCTTTCGCAGCCATAACCCTGCTGCCAGCATCGGTCTCGGCACAGGACAAAGTCACAGCCACCGTTTCAGCCAACCTTGTCAGCCGTTATATGTGGCGTGGCGCCGATTATGGAGGTCCCAGTTTCCAGCCTAGCCTGGACCTCTCATGGAAAGGGCTGTCACTGAATATCGCAGGCAGCACCCCATTACAAAAGGATGACGGCGTACAGGATCTCGACGTTACTCTTGGTTACAGTCTCTTCGGCTTCAACATCGGCGTGATTGACTATTGGACGGCCGACGTTGATCCTAGAAACCGATATTTCTATTTTAAAGGAGAGAAAGAGTGTCCGCATCAGTTAGAGGCCAACATCGGCTATACTTGTAAGTATGGGTCGCTGCAGGCTTATACGATGTTCTACGGCAACGATTATAAAATTGATGGCGATCGCGCCTACTCCACCTATGTCGAACTGAGTGTTCCTTTCCGTTTGGGAGGACTCGATTGGGATGCACGAGTAGGTGTCACACCAATGGAGAGTGCCGGTACCACTTATAAGGAGCAGATCGTCACAGAGACAGGCCAAACCAAAAACGTTACACGAGGCGACTGGATGTATGGCGAATCGTTCACCTGTAACATGGCCTCCATCCGTGCCACCAAGGAACTGGAATTCAAGCATTTTAATGTGCCTGTCTTCGTTGAGCTCCATACCAATCCTTATCTGCAGCGCGCCAATATAGTACTTGGCATCGCCATCACGTCGCTATAATCTCACACTCAAATATTCGCAAATTTCAAATATCCAACGCATGAGCAATCTTAGATTCCAAGTTGTCGAAGAGGCCTTCAAGAAACGTGCCCTAGAAGTGAAGGCACCTTCAGAACGCCCTTCGGCATATTTCGGCAAATACGTGTTCAACAGAGAGAAGATGTACAAATACCTGCCGGCTGATGTCTATGCCAAGCTTATCGACGTCATCGACAACGGTGCCCGTCTCGACCGCAGTATTGCCGACGCTGTTGCAGCAGGCATGAAAAAGTGGGCTCAGGAGATGGGTGTCACCCACTATACCCACTGGTTCCAGCCCCTTACTGAAGGGACAGCAGAGAAACACGATGCCTTCGTAGAGCACGACGGCAAGGGCGGTATGGTGGAGAACTTCAGCGGTAAGCTGCTCGTCCAGCAGGAGCCTGACGCCAGCAGTTTCCCCAATGGTGGCATCCGTAACACCTTCGAGGCCCGTGGCTATTCAGCCTGGGACCCCACCTCACCCGTGTTCATTATCGACGATACCCTTTGTATCCCTACCATTTTCATCGCCTATACAGGCGAGGCCCTCGATTACAAGGCTCCTCTGCTCCGTTCGCTCCACGCCATCAACAAGGCAGCAACCGATGTCTGCCAGTATTTCTACGATGACGTGCATAAGGTGCAGGTAAACTTAGGTTGGGAACAGGAGTATTTCCTCGTCGACGAAGGTCTCTATTCCGCCCGTCCTGACCTGATGCTGACGGGTCGTACGCTGATGGGCCACGAGAGTGCCAAAAACCAACAGATGGATGATCATTATTTCGGCACCATCCCTGATCGTGTGCAGGCCTTTATGAAGGATCTTGAGATACAGTCCCTCGAACTGGCCATTCCCTGCAAGACGCGTCACAACGAGGTGGCTCCCAACCAGTTTGAACTCGCCCCCATCTACGAGGAATGCAACCTGGCTGTCGACCATAACATGTTGCTTATGTCGCTCATGAAGCGTGTGGCCCGCAACCATGGGTTCCGTGTGCTCCTGCATGAGAAGCCCTTCGATGGTATCAACGGCTCTGGAAAGCACAATAACTGGAGTCTCACAGCTGACAATGGTGTGCTGCTCCACGCCTCAGGCAAGACGCCAGAGGAGAACCTGCGTTTCGTGACATTCATCGTCGAAACGCTAATGGGCGTTTATAAGCACAACGGTCTGCTGAAGGCCTCCATCATGAGTGCCACCAATGCCCACCGTCTGGGCGGCAACGAGGCTCCTCCTGCCATCATCAGCTCGTTCCTTGGCACACAGCTCAGTGAACTACTCGACCATATAGAGAACTCCGACAACAACGAACTCATCACACTCAAAGGCAAGATGGGCATGGAGATTGACATCCCTCAGATTCCTAATCTTGAGGTTGACAGTACTGATCGTAACCGCACTTCACCTTTTGCCTTTACTGGCAACCGTTTCGAGTTTCGTGCCCCAGGTTCCTGCGCCAACTGTGCTTCAGCGATGATTGCCCTCAACTCAGCTGTAGCAGAGGCGCTCGTCAGCTTCAAGCAGCGCGTCGATCAGAGAATCTCTGAGTACTCCGAGAAATCCGAGTATTCAGAGGGTTCTGGCCATACCGCCCAATTTCACGCTATCCTCGATGTGCTACGAGAGGACATCAAGACATGCAAGCCTGTTCGCTTCGATGGCAACGGCTACAGCGACGAATGGGTCATCGAAGCCGCCAAGCGTGGACTCGACGTGGAGAAGTCGTGCCCTGTTATCATCGAGCACTATCTCGACCCTGAGAGCATTCAGATGTTCGAATCGACCAAAGTAATGAATCGGAAGGAACTCGAAGCCCGCAACGAGGTGAAATGGGAGATGTATGTCAAGACTGTACAAATAGAGGCGCGTGTCATGGGCGACCTGGCCCGCAACCATATTGTGCCTGTGGCTACCCACTACCAGAGCATGCTTATCAAGAATGTGCAAGGTCTGCTCGCCATCGGACGCAACGGCAACGCCATCAAGGAAAAGCTTATCGATGAGATAGAAATGCGTACAAACAGTCTGGAGGAACTGGCCGACAATCTCGACAGTGCCCGTCGCGTGGCCAACCACATTGCCGACATCCACCAGCGCGCTATCGCCTACCACGACACCGTCTGTCCTATTATGGACACCATCCGCGCCCATGCTGACAAGCTTGAACTGATTGTTGAAGACGGCCTTTGGACACTCCCCAAATATCGTGAACTATTATTTATAAGATAACAATATGAAAAAGATTTTTTTCGCTCTCAGTCTTATGACTGTCATGGGCCTCACATCCTGCCTCAGCGACGATGATAACGAGAATCAGGGTCTCACCCCTCAGGAAATGAGTCAGTACTTTAACGCCATTCGTGGTGACTACAATGGTAAACTGCTGTTTGAAGTCAACAACCCCAATGACCCCAAAGACTATGCCGACACCCTTGACATCGCTTGGAGAGTCGCTGCAGATACTACGGTTGTCATCGACGAGTTTCCACAAGTTGTCATCCTCGACCGTATCAAGGATAATGAACTGAAGGAAGCTCTGGCAGCTGCTGCCCCCGTACAGCTAAAGGCACAGATAGGTTTCTTCAAGTCCGACTTTGTCAGTTTCCTACTCTATCCTTATGCAGCCGTCTACGACATTGAGTACCAAGGAGCCATGCACAAGGCCTCACTGGCTTTCTGGTTTAATGCATACTCCTACGGCATTTACAACCCACTCGACAAGCTCTTTGAGATGCAGTTTGTGATAGCAGGCCTTTACCTCGATGATAATAATAGTCATAACTATCTCACAAATTCATCTTACGACAATTATTCCATCCCCATCGTCATCACTAACGGCGACCTCAGCAAAAAACAATAATATATCAAAATGATGGACCAAAAAGAGATTAACAAGACCCTGCAACAGAACGTGACCATCCTTGCAAAGCATACTGAGGATGAGGTGCGGATGATGCCCACGGCAACAGAGGCGCCCCTGCCTTCAGTGGAGGATGTTAAAGGAATCGTCAGTCTGATCAAGAGCATCATCTTTACGGACTATTTCCATAAGCGTCAGCCTGATGAGCAGTTACGTGCCTATCAGATTGGCGTGAGCATGGAGAAACTCTACAAACTTCTGAGTCAGCAGATAGCCCGTGGTCTACAATTTTGTGAGGAATGCTCTGAGGAAGACGTCAAAGCGTCTGGCGAGAAGCTGGCACTGGAGTTCATCGACTCTCTGCCAGAGATTAAGCGTCTGCTCTATACCGATATCCAGGCGATGTTTGACAACGACCCCGCTGCAGCAACATACGGCGAAGTGATTTTCTGTTACCCTGTGGTGAACACAATGACGCACTACCGCATTGCCCACCGCCTGCACGAGATGAACGTGCCCGTGATTCCACGCATCATCACTGAGCAAGCCCACTCGAAAACGGGTATCGACATCCATCCAGGTGCCCAGATCGGCGAATATTTCTCAATCGACCATGGTACGGGTGTGGTGATTGGTGAGACCTGTATCATAGGCAACCACGTGACACTCTATCAGGGTGTGACGCTTGGTGCGAAGAGCTTCAAATACGATGAGCAAGGCAATATGCTGAATGTGCCCCGTCACCCGATTATCGAAAACAATGTGACCATCTATTCGAATGCCTCTGTACTGGGACGCATCACCATCGGCCACGACTCAACAATCGGTGGTAACATCTGGCTCACACACGACGTACCGCCCTACTCCCGGATTCTGCAGAGCAAGGCAGTAGACGCAAGTTTTCAAGACGGTTTAGGAATCTAAGCCGTCTTTTTCTTTCCAAACTCAGGATCGATTTTCAGTAGGGAGGTGACGATATACGTCATAGAGCAGGCCACGATGACAATGAGGAAGAACGTGGTGTAACCTACAGCCTCCTGCAAAGCACCTGCAAAGAGTCCTGGAATCATCATCGACAGTGCCATCAGGGCCGTACAGAGGGCATAATGAGCCGTTTTGTGCTCTCCCTGACTATAATATATAAGGTATAGCATATAGGCTGAGAAGCCGAAACCATAACCAAACTGCTCGATAAAGACACAGATGTTGACAACAAACAGGCTCTGTGGCAGGACATAGGCCAGATAAACATACACCAGATCAGGCAGCGTGATAGCCATCACCATAGGCCACAGCCAACGTTTCAGACCATCGCGACTCGCCACAATGCCACCAAGGATACCACCCAGCGTCAGACCGATGACACCCACCGTGCCCTGTACCAATCCGTATTCTGCGGGTGAGAGGCCCAAGCCACCATTGGTGGTGGCATCAATCAAGAATAAAGCGCTCACCTTGGCCAACAAGCCCTCCGGCATGCGATAGAACAGCATGAAACAGATGCCTGCCCACACCTGAGGCTTCTGGAAAAAAGTCTTCAGCGTAGCCCAGAACTCCTGCATGATCTGTGCCCCATGCATTTTCTCGATACCACGATCCTCATCAGGACGCGGCAGGATGTAATGATGCCATAGCCAGAAGGCGATAAAGAGACCAGCCATACCATAGAACATCAGGCTCCACGAATACTTCACATTACGCGTGAGCACCTCCAGATTGCCAGCCAACATGACCAGCAGGCCCTGACCTACGATGGTAGCGATGCGATAGAAGGTGGAACGGATGCCAACGAAATAGGCCTGCTTGTGCTCATCGAGACCCAGCATATAGAAGCCGTCGGCAGCGATATCGTGGGTGGCACTCGAGAAAGCCATCAGCCAGAAGAAGGCCAACGAGCCCTGCAACCAATACGGGCCAGGTATCGTGAAGGCCACACCACCCAAGGAAGCACCTATCAACAACTGCATGACAACAATCCACCATCGCTTAGTCTTGATGATGTCGATGAACGGACTCCACAACGGCTTGATAACCCAAGGCAGATAAAGCCAAGAGGTATAAAGGGTGATGTCGGCATTCGAAAGGCCAAGACGCTTATACATGATCAGAGAGATGGTCATCACCGCTACATACGGCAACCCCTCTGCGAAATAAAGGGTGGGCACCCAAGCCCAAGGATTTTTCTTACTCATATAATTGTTTGATTTCTGCGTTGCGATAATAGAAGAGAAGGATTTCATCATAGGTCTTGCCCTGCTCGCCCATCACGGCTGCTCCTATCTGACATAGACCTACACCATGTCCCCAACCAGAGCCGTGGAGAATGAAGCGATCGTCTTGTTTCTCCACCTCAAAGGCTGATGAATAGAGATGTGTCTCGCTCAGGGCACGACGTATCTCCAGTTCCTTGCCGATAGTGAAAGACTTCTTGGTACCTACAATTTTCAGTTTCCAGATACGGCCGCTCTTACCACGCTCCAAAGGTATCAGGTCGGTGATGGTGCCGAAGTCGTCCTTCAGTTTGCGATTTACCAGTTCAGAAAGTTTATCCTGCGTATACTCTACCGTCCATCGATAAAAATCAGGTGTTTCCTGATCGAAATCATTGAGAACCTGTGAAAGAATATGCTTGTCGTTGGTGTTGCAATAAGGATCGTGGAACGATACGAGATAAGGCTTCGGTGTATCCTCCCAACAATACTGGAACTCCTCGGTCTGTCCGCCACAACATTTCGAGAAACGTGTGTCACAAATCTCATCCTCATAAGCCAGAATCTGTCCACGTGTAGCCTGAATAGCCTGTTCCACAGCAGGACTCGACTGTTTGGTGATGCCCTGATAACGCTGACAATGGTCGTCGGCACACACATCGAAAATGGTATGGTCGTCGCGATCGTACCAACGAATCAACTCATCATCCTTCTTGATAAATGAGAAGAACGAAGCCCCACCACTTTCCTGTTGCTGACGCTTAGTCATCTGTGCCAGAAGCCACGAACGGGAGATGACGGCATGGGCTTTGAGGAACTCCAAAGAAGCTGAGGCAGACATCTCACTCGAAATGACACTCGTAAGATAAATCTCCACAGGCAGCTCATTGATAGCCACAATCTTATCAGCCTCAACCACCAGTCGAAGAGTGCCACAGAACACCTGTGTCTCCTTGCGTTCCCAATGGAAATTGACACCAATAGTGACATCGTACAACGAGAAGGAGGCATCGTCATCCTGAGGCGTGAAGGTCAGCTCACGATACTGATTCCCACGCCAAAGAATGCCTCCCTCAAAGAACTCCACCGTCTGTAACCCCGTCAGCACCTCACCCTTGGCGGTATAAGGTTTGTTGAGCACGAACGATATCTTCTCGGCACTGACAATACCTACCATCACGTTAGGTTCCTTTTGAGTTGAGAATTGAGAATTGAAAGGTGAGAATTTACTACCGCCCTGAGCCTTCAACGAGTCGATCAACTGTTGCAAGGCCTCGCCTTTGAAGGTAATCTCATCGAGGATACCCAGTGCCAATTCTGGTGTCAGACGCTCATTGTCCTCCTGTCGCGGGGTAATGATGAGTCCCGCCATATCAAGGGCACCAGGGGAGATGATAAACTGCTCATCACCTTCTTTATAATAGCAGTCAGGACGGTGTTTCGTCCGTGGGAACACCACCGACAGGAAATCATCATTCGAGCGCCAACTGACGATATTCATCATCGGCTCAGGCTCAGTGGCAGGCAACGCCTCATAAAGTCGGCGGAACAACTGTTCGTCGCCATATTGCGAACGGCTCCGTATCAGCAGGGCAGTACAGGGATAATCGTCAATCAACGAAATATCCTCATCGTCGTTCAGACTGATAAGTAATGTTAGATTGCGCGACAGACGCTGCCACGACTTCTGCAAAGGCAGCAAGCCACTGGTTCCTGCCTGGAAATGGGCATGGTCAGGAGCTGAGGCACCACACTGCGGACCATTATAGAACACCATCATCTCAGGATATTCCTCCAACAGTTTATGAATCTCGCCATACGACTCGAGAATTCTCTGGGGCTGATGTTTCAGCGAGGGAATGGTGAAGTGCTGCTGCAGAATCGGGAAGGGATTCACCAACAATTCATACTGACCATCGACCTCTTTCTTAATCTGCTCCTTGGGACGGTTTTTCTCACAAAGGAAACAAGGTCGCTCGGCGATGGTTTTCTGGTCCATCTTTGCACCTGTCGATACCATACGTGCAGGATTCCACTGCACCTGAATACTATATGTACCCACCACCAGTTCACGGGTCTTGGCACTGCGCAAGTCATGATAACGCTGGCGCGCTGCCTCCCACTTCTCCAACTGACGGTTGAAGAAACGTTGCAGAGGAGAGTCGGCCATCAGCTCCTGCTTGCCTTGCAGCATCTGCTGACGGGCAGCAATTTCCAACGTACGCAGACGATCCTTATAAAGATTATTGGCATTAATCTTGTCGATACTAAGGGCGGCATCGCTGTTTCCACCCCAACGACGGCACAGATAGAGTTCGGTATAGATACGTCCGATGCGATAGTGACGTGAGAATAAAAGACCGAGGGCATAATCCTCGCCATAACTCGTATTGGGGAACTGAATCTGTCGCAACAGAGGGGTGAAAAAAGCACGGGGCGCACCCAAACCGTTGATACGCAAAGCATTATTCGGACCGTTATCATCCGTCCATTCTTTGTGATCTATCAACCCTGGAGGCAGGGTGTTCAGTTCAAAGTCGCACATACGATATGAACCCACCACCATCGCGGCATTCTGCTTATAAAAGGCATCCACTATCTGCTGCAACGTCTTCGGCGAGGAATAGAGATCGTCGGAATCCAACTGTACGGCGAATCTTCCACAGCGGTCGTCATTGATAGCTACATTCCAACAGCCACCAATGCCCAGATCATAACGTTCAGGGATAATATGAATAAGCCGCTCATCATGCATCCCGTCAAGCAACTCCGTAGTCATGTCGGTAGAATGATTATCCACCACAATGACATTGAACTTAAAATTGGCCTTCTGTCCCAACGCGCTATTGACGGCATCAAGGATAGTCTTCTCGCGGTTGAAGACGGGAATCACCACTGAGGCTTCAATGTCAAAATCCTGCTCATTAAAGTCAGGACGGCGATAGAACGAAGGATCAATCTTGGCACCGATCTCAGCCAGATGGGCAGTAGCGGCATGCTCCATCTCAATCTGCACCTCACGGTTGCGAGGGTTCACATAGTCGAATTGCTTCACACCTGATGCCCTCAGGTCGGTCTCTTCTTCTGTATACAGACACTCATTGATATGGAAGAGCTGACCCTTACGACTCAGAAACAGGCGCAAGGCATAGAGTCCGGCATACTGGTAGTCGTGCTCACCCGCCTGCATGGCAAAGGTATGCAACAACGAGGTCTTAAACAGCCACAGACTGCCGAAGTCGAAGTCATCTCGAATGCTGCCTGGGAAATAGTCAATCACGGGATGTTTCTCAGTAACGACCTTGCCCTCGACCTTTTTCTTGGAAATGTAGTCAGAATAGACCATTGCCGCATTCGAGTCACTGGCCACACGGAGCATACGGTCGAGTGCTCCCTGTCCCAACTGCACCTTCACGGGCTTCGTCAGTAGCAGCACATAGTCGGCCTTGGCATTCTCTGCCACCTGCATCAGTGCATTACTGCTCAGCAGACCGGTTTCCAATTGGATGATATTCTGCACAGTCTTGCTGTTGCGCAGTTGTGAGACGATTCCCTCAGCAACATGCTCATCCATGACCGGCAAGAAACAATCTATCTTTTCTCTCATGATAGTTCTTTAGCTTGGATTTTGTAAATTTGTGGCAAAGATACGCATAATTTTTTAAAATCTCGAATATAATTTGGTTTTTCGCCCGAATTGCACTAACTTTGCACACGAATTCTAAGAAACAGACCTGAATGGACAGTGAAAAGCAGATGCTTATTGGTAAGACACTCGGCGAACTGAAGATCGTCGTGGGTGAGCTTGGTATGCCTGCCTTCACAGCCACGCAGATAGCCAAATGGTTCTATCAGCAGCACGTCAGCAGTATCGACGAGATGACCAATATCTCTAAGGTCAACCGCGAGAAACTGAAAGAGAAATATGAGATAGGCGCTATGCCGCCCATCGACTGCCAGCGCTCGAAAGACGGTACCATCAAGTATCTCTTTCCTGTGAGAACTTCGAATTACTCGGAGCATTCGAAGTACTCTGATTCCAAGAAGTTCGTAGAAACTGTCTTTATCCCAGATAACGACCGCGCCACACTCTGCGTCTCCTGCCAAGTGGGCTGCAAGATGAACTGTCTTTTCTGTCAGACGGGTAAACAAGGCTTTGAGGGCAATCTCACAGCAGCTGATATCCTGAATCAGATCTACGCGCTGCCAGAGTGTGACCAGTTGACGAATATCGTCTTCATGGGTCAGGGAGAACCGATGGACAATCTCGACAACGTCCTCAGGGCCACGCAGATCCTCACAGCCGACTACGGCTGGGCCTGGAGTCCGAAGCGCATCACCGTGAGTAGCGTCGGCATCAAGCACAAACTCAGACGGTTCCTTGACGAGAGTGAGTGTCATGTGGCCATCTCGATGCACTCTCCCCTGCCTGAACAGCGACAGGCACTGATGCCGGCAGAACGGCAGATGAGCATCACAGAGACTGTCGATCTGCTGCGCCAGTACGACTTCACCCATCAGCGCCGTTGCTCGTTTGAGTATATCTGCTTTGGCGGACTCAACGACAGCACAACGCATGCCCGCGAGATTATCCGACTGCTGCAAGGACTGGAATGCAGAGTCAACCTCATTCGTTTCCACGAGATACCTGGTGTCGACCTACCTGCCAGCGATGAGAAGCGCATGGAGTCATTACGCGACTATCTGACGGCTCATGGTGTGTTCACCACCATTCGCGCCAGCCGAGGACAGGATATCTTCGCCGCCTGCGGACTCCTCTCCACCGCGAAAAAAGTAAAAAAATAAAAAGGTAAAAAAGTAAAATACATATGGATAGAAAAATACGCGTGGCTATCACGCACGGAGATACCAACGGCATCGGCTATGAGATCATCCTCAAGGCATTTGCAGATAGCGGGATGCTGGAAATGTGTACACCTATTATATATGGCAACCCTAAGATTGCCACCTACCATCGTAACACCATGCAGTTGGAAACGCCTTTCAGCACAATCTCCAAGGCAGAGGATGCCCATCCTGACAAACTCAATTTGCTGGCCACCTTCGACAATGAGGTCAAGGTAGAATTAGGCTCCCCCACCCCCGAGTCGGCAGAAGCTGCCCGTAAAGCCTTACAACGTGCCAAGGAGGACCTGAAAAACGGTCTTTACGATGTGCTCGTCCAGGCCCCTGTTGTGCCCAACAATACCCCAGACCTCGATGACAGGTCACTACTCATCATGTTTGCTGATGACATCCGCATTGCCTTGGCTACAAACCATCTGCCCATCAAGGATGTTGCCGCCAGCATCACCTCCGACAAACTCGTGGAGAAATGCCGTCTGCTGCACACCTCTTTGAAACGTGACTTCCGCATCAACAACCCCCGCATCGCCGTGCTGGCCCTTAACCCGCAGTTGGGAAACGAGGAAGAAAATATCATCAGCCCCGCCCTCAAAACCGTTGAGGAATCAGGCATACAAGCATACGGACCTTTTATTGCCGATGACTTCTTCGGCAATGGTCTGCTCCAAAATTTCGACGGCATCCTGGCCATGTACGACAACCAGGGCAATGTCCCCTTCAAGACACTGGCAACTGAGTTTGGCGTGAAGATGAAAGCGGGATTCCCCTTCGTCATCACCACACCCGACCAAGACCCCAGCTTCGACATCGCCGGCAAGGGCATTGCCGACCCCGCCTCGTTGCGCCACGCCATCTATGCCGCCATCGACATCTTCCGCAACCGCATCCACTACGATGAGCCATTGGCCAATCCGCTGCCGAAACTCTATCATGAGAAACGGGAGGATGGCGAGAAAGCACGCTTTGCTGTGAAGGCCAAGGACCAGTTCAAGAGCGAAGACACGACCCCGAAAGAAGATAATTGAGTTAATTTCTGCCAAAATTGCAGTATTCTCGGAAATATTGTGTAATTTTGTCAGCCAAATGAAGACTTCTGAACTACAAAGCATCAAACAGCGCTATAACATCGTAGGCAACTGCGAGGCTTTGAACAGCGCGCTTGACGACGCCCTGAAGGTAGCGCCGATAGACATCAGTGTGCTTATTATTGGCGAAAGCGGTGTGGGTAAAGACATCCTGCCAAGGCTGATTCATGACAACTCCCCTCGCCGACGCGAGAAATACTTCGCCATCAACTGCGGCGCCATCCCAGAAGGCACCATCGACAGTGAACTCTTCGGCCACGTGAAAGGCTCGTTCACTGGTGCCATCAACGATTCCCCAGGCTACTTCGGCGTTGCCAACAAGGGCACCCTCTTCCTCGACGAAGTGGGCGAGCTGCCGATGGCTACTCAGGCCCGACTGCTCCGCGTACTGGAAAACGGCGAATACATCCCTGTGGGTGCTACCGAAGTGCGCAAGACCGATGTACGCATCGTGGCTGCCACCAACGTCAATATCGAGAAAGCCATCAGCGAAGGCCGCTTCCGTGGCGACCTCTACTATCGTCTGAACCGTGTGAACATCCAGATGCCGGCCCTTCGGGACAGAGGCGAGGATGTGGTCTTGCTGTTCCGTCTGTTTGCGATGGAGATGTCTGAGAAATACAAGATGGACCGTGTGACCCTCACCGACGAGGCCAAGCAGATGCTGATGCGTTACAAATGGCCAGGCAATATCCGCCAGTTGAAGAGTGTTACGGAACAGATCTCCATCTTCAGCAAGGAACGCCTCATCACACCTGAGATCCTCTCGAAATTCATCCCGCAGGATCAGGACACCACCCAGCTGGCCACTATCCCTCACGAAGGCGGTGACCACTCGTTTGAGAACGAACGTGAAATCCTCTATAAGATTCTCTTCGAACTGCGTGGCAATGTGAATGACATGCGTCGTGAGATGGGTAATCTCAAGAAACAGATCGAAGAGGTGCAGAGCCTCAAGACTATCTCAGCCGATCCGGTACATACTACCCAATTGGCTCCCATCCAACCCATTCAACCCATCTCCCCTGCCCTCGAAGATGCCGAGGCCGAGGAATATGTAGAGCCTGAGAAAGAACCTGAGAACCTCAACCTGAACGACCTCGGCAAGCAAATGCTACAAAAAGCCCTCGACCGCAACAACGGCAATCGCAAGAAGGCCGCCCTGGAACTGGGCATCAGCGACCGCACCCTCTACCGCCGTCTGAAGCAGTACGGTCTGGTGTGCCTCATCGCCTTCTTCTGTCTCTTCAGCTTCCCGTCGTGCTCCGTCAGCTACAAGTTCAATGGCGCTAGCATCGACTACAACAAAATCAAGACCATTCAGATCAATGAGTTCCCCGTACGAAGCAGTTATGTGTGGGCTCCGATGGGTTCCATCTTCAACAACCAACTGAAAGACCAATTCAGAAACAATACCAAGCTCATGCAGGTGAAGCGTAATGGCGATCTCAAACTCGAAGGCGAGATTACCCGTTACACCCAGCAGAACAAGGCTGTTACCGCCGAAGGTCATTCGGCTCAGGTAGAGCTCGCAATTACTGTCAACGTGCGTTTTACCAACAATAAAGACCACGCACAGGACTTCGAGCAGTCATTCACCTCGCAGAAGTCATACGACTCCAACTTGTCACTCAGTGCCGTGCAAGAGGAACTCGTCACTCAGATGATGAAAGACATCTGTGACCAGATATTCAATGCCTCTGTGGCACAATGGTAACCCCTGACCCAAAAGAAAATATGGACATAGCAGAACTGACCCAACACCCCGAACGTCTGGATCGCGACACACTCTACGAGTTGCGCTCCCTGCTGGCGCTCTATCCCTACTATCAGACCGTCCGTCTGCTGCTGCTCCAGAACCTTTATCTGCTTCACGACCCCACTTTCGACGAAGAACTGCGCCGTGCTGCCATCTACATCACCGACCGCCGTGTGCTTTTCCAGATGATCGAGGCCGTACACTATCGTCACCCGAGTAATCAGAATAATCAGAGTACTCAGAGTAATCAGAATATTCCGAGTAATCAAAATAATCAGGCAGATCCCAGCCGCACGCTCTCACTCATCAACAACTTCCTCGACTCCATCCCTCAAGAGGGCGAGGCAGAAGAAGAAAAGAAGAGCAAACGCAAGCCGACTCCTGCCGATGCCGCCGTTGACTACGTGGCCTATCTGCTGGAAACGGAAGGTGAAACACTGGGCGAGACAAAAGTGCCGCAGATGAAGGGTCAGAGCCTTATCGATAAATTCATAAATGTTGACAAAGGCCGCTTCAGTCTCAGCGAAGACCCCCAAGCACCGCAGATGCCGGAAAAAACGCCTGACAATGACGAAAATGAACCTAGCGAGGGCATCTTTACCGAAACTTTGGCCCGAATTTACATAAAACAGGGCAAATATTCGCAGGCTCTTGAAATTATTCAGCGATTAAGTTTGGTTTATCCGAAAAAAAATGCTTACTTTGCAGACCAAATCCGCTTTTTAAAG
>JAEEGL012813997.1_pt1 | contig 35448 bp, 19 predicted proteins | sample 9134231 | NCBI WGS metagenome assembly JAEEGL01 (sample SAMN16246548, study PRJNA631951) | gut metagenome | biome: gut microbiome; feature: rumen; material: fiber-attached | host: Bos | place: Iran: Karaj | collected 2018-10 | reverse complement strand
TTGTATAACTACAATACTCTTTTTCGCCGCCTACTGGGGTCCAACCTTGGGAAGTTAAATCTAATTCTACAACTGGCCCACCCGAAATCATCTCGTCTGTGAGCGTTAAACTGAGAGTGTCATCGCCTACAACGAACCACGGATTGGTGGCGGAGTAGGTGATGGTGAGTGTCTCGCCTACGCGGACGGTGTCACCGCTACTAAGCGCTGAATCACCACGCGTGACGCTGATGATGCCGTGTTCTACACTCGGAATCTGCAGATCTCCGAATTTTTGCGCAAGCAAACAACCGGCGCAGAACATGGCCGTTAATAAAGATAAAATCTTCTTCATAAAATTGTTCTTTTAATTAATATTTACGGACGAATGCCGTTTTTGAATTTGCTTCCTTCTTCTTTCTACGCAAACAACCGCGCAAAATTACTGCTTTTTTTTGAAACAAACAAATAATGTTTGAATTTTTTGACTAAATAGACAATAATTATGTATTGTTTTTTTATCTAACCGCCCTCCCGCCTCTCTTTCTTCTTTCTTCATTCTTAATTCCGCCCGCTTTTGTATCCGCCATCTTAACTGGGGGCCTCGACGAGCGCTAACAAAGTGCACTCGGTGGGGAGAGCGTAGCGCAAGGCGAAAACGTCATACAAGGGGTCTCCCCGCAGTCACGTGAGCCTTGGCGTTAGCGAGGCGGATTCGGGCGGCTTCTTTTCTTTTGTTTCAGGCGATTGTCAATCGCCGCTCCCCATTCTCCCCCTTCAAAAGGGGGTCGGGGGGTGTCGGGGCTAGTTTGTTCTGTGCTCGCGAGTTCCGCGAGCGAGGTGATACTCTCCCTTTTCCTCTCTCCTTTTTTTTCTGCCTCTTGTCTGCTGTTAATCCCGAGACAAACACGATAGATACACGATAGATATACGATAGATACACGATACATATACGTTAGATAAACGATATATTATGCTGATCAACTCGTAAGAACACATGTTGTGTACCCCGTTTTTTGGACACTTTAATTGATTAATCTTTTCTTTAGGGTTCAATAGTACCACAAAAAAAGCGACCCGCATATGCGAGTCGCTTGTGTTTTCTCCCTTTTGGAGGAACTATATTACTTTACGATAGCGCCGGTGATGTCATATTTAACACCATTCTTCATGATGATGAGCTGACCGTTCTCAATGAACTTAACAGCCTTTGCGCTTACAGTATTGTTGCTGATACCGGTTCCGGTCTTCGGATACCAACGAGAGTCACCCAGAGTCTTACCATCGGTACCTGCGTTGATTGCAGGAGAAGTCTCTGCCAAAGTCAAGTCGCCATTAGCTGCATCTGCAAATTGAGGATCACCTGTAATATTATCCGTACTGGTTGCTTCTGAACTATAACCTGCAGTATTATAAGAAAGACAATTCGAAATCGTACCACCTACGCATTCTACAGACTTATAGGTATTTTCAGCCGACTGAGAGAAAATACAATTGCTTACTGCAATATTTTCAGACTTTTGCCAATAAATAGCTCGCTTCGGATGACCATAGAAAGTACAATGATCTATGCTCAGAGAAGTAGTGTGTTCTGCTTCTGGAGCATTATAATATATAACATCATACGCCTCTTCAAAATTGGCAAAAGTGGAGTTTTCTATGGTTAGTGCATTACAAGACTGATTATCACCTGACTCGTTAGTAATATAAATCGCACTGCGTTTGTTATTATGAAAATAGCAGTTACGAATGGTAACAGAATTCCATCTTCTGTTAGCGCGTTGCGTATAAACTATATAGCCTTTGGTATAGCCGGTGAACTCACAGTCAATCAATGTCACGTCCTCTGTTCCTGTTGAGTTAGTATATGAACGAAGGCAGTGGTCTGTTGAAGTACTTCCGTCAAATTTAATGCCTTTAATCGTCACACTCTCTCCATTCTCTATCTTAAAATAGTAGGTGTGTTTAATTACAGGGTGAGCTCCTTCTGCAGCCTGGATCGTGAGATTCTTCAAATCGAAGTCTCCATCCTCTGTATATTCACCATCCGCAAGGATGATGACATCTCCGGCAGAAGCACCTGTGATAGCGGTCTTAAGAGCATTGTGACCTGGCTGGATGTTAATTTCATTAGCATTCATTGCCAGCGCTGCAATCAGCGTAGCGCAAAGTGAAAAAATTTTCTTCATAAGATTAGAATTTTTATTAGTTTAAATAATTGGGTTAAATGAAAAATATGGTTATCGTTTTAAAAACAAAACTTTTTCCTCTTTTCGGTTGCAAAGATAATACTTTATCTTAATATACGCAAATTAAAAATTAAAATTTATGCCATTTTGCCCCGTTTTATGCTGTAGAACATTAAAAACCTTTCGTTTTAAACCTTTTGTTTCCGCCTTTCGAAACAAAAGTTCGCTGTACCCGCCCCACTTAGAGCGAATACAGCGAACAAAAGATTATAATGAACAACGGCCTTTATTATTTTACTTCTTGACCAAGCACATCATATGTCTTACCGTCTATGCGAATGTATATCCTTCCGTCACGGATGAACTTTTCACCATTGCGAACATTGGTTTCGGACGATACGTTTTCGAAACCCTGCGGAATAGTGTGCGGTTTGGTACGTTTCACATTGATCGTGTTGTACAGAGTAGAGTTGCCTTCTTCGTCTGTGGTGTAGGACTTAACTTCGATTCCTTCGCTTGTCACATTGAAGCGGCTGTAACTCGGAGCGCCCGGCTGACCGAACATACTGGTGAACAAATCAAACAGACCTTCTACGTTATGGTGCTCGTCGTCGAACAAGATGGAGGTATTGGTGGTGTACTCACTCTCCAGTTTGCTGCGGTTGTGCGGATAATAGCGCTTGCGACCACAGGTTGCTCCGATGAAATAGAGTGTTCCGTCATCTGTAGTAAACGTACCGCCGGATTTACCCGTAACATTCTTTTCCGACTCAACGGCAACAGTCTGTACGTCTGCTACTGCTCCTTCTACCACCTTACGTGTGTCCGGGTTGATCGGGCCGATCACTTCGTAGCAGTGGTCGTGACCTTGGATAGCCAGGTCAATCTCACATTCCTTCAGAATAGGCAACATCATTTCACGCAATACCGGAGTCTCTGAATCCAAGTGGTGACCGGCGCCTGAGAAGATATTCTTGTGGCTCAGTGTCACACGGTACTTAACATTCGGGTGTGCAGCACATTGCTGTACGAACCAGTTGCGTACATCGTTCTTGAGGTAGTCTGATTTCATCGATGTCTCCGGATGTTCGCCCGGTTCGCTACGGAACCAGTCTTGCAACGAATAAACGAGGAAGAGGACGTCACCGTAAACAAAACTATAGGTGATACCCTTAAACTGCGGCTTGGTTTGTGCAGCATTGTAGAAACCCCAGTCGGTATTGAAGTGGTAGTCGTAGTTGTCCAGCGGGCTGTCGTCGTGGTTACCGTCCGTCGGCACTACTGCCATATTCATCAGCACAGGATTGATGGCTCCTTCAAACCAACGCTCCCATTGCCATTCGGAGTTGGTCTCATCGCCGGTATCTACAAAGTCACCCGGGAAGAGGCAGAAATTCACATCCTTCTCGTTCTTGGCTGCCGCCTTTGCACACATATTGGCATATTCGATGTACTCTGCATCCTGGATGTGGCTGTCCGACATATAGATGAACGAGAAATCGCCTTGGTTGGCAGCCTGTGTCTTGAATTGACCGATAGCGCTCCAGTGACCGTCGAAGCCGACACGCCAACTGTAGGTTGTACCAGGTGTCAGGTTCTCTGCCAAAGCCTTGTGGCTCTCGTAGGTGAAATAGGTATTACGTGGCAGACCGGCTGCGGTACAGATATCGTACTTCGGGCTCTCGCTTGGCTGAATAGGAGTGTAGTGCAACGGAACAGTAGTGGTGGCTGTTGCCGGAACGGTGATCACACCGTTTATCGATGCAAAGTCTTCTGCGGTCGCATTAGCCTTCGGCAGAAGTTGCACCTTGCCCTCTTTGATACCTTCGTTGGTAAACCAGCAGAACGCCATGTGCGTCTTAGGATCGCCGTTGATATTGGCAATCAGGTTGTATGGCTCTTCCTTAGTTTTGAGTTTACCGATCATAGCATTCATAGCGGCCAGTTTTTCGCTGATGACGTTCAGGTCCTTGCATGTCAAACTGTCGATACGTGCTTCCTCCTTGGCAACGAGGAACTCGATGAATGACGGAATGGTATATTCACCCATCTTGTAGAGTGTATCGGCAGCCAGCACTTCGTTCGGGAAGATCCAAGGACGGATAACCACTACTGCGGTGTCGGTGAAGTTACCGTCCACCGAAGTCATGCGTGCTACGGTAGTACCAACCTTTACACCGGAAACCAAACCGTTGCTGATGGTAGCGATAGTCTCATCGTCAATGGTCCAGTTGGTGCGCTTGTTGGTAGCGTTAGACGGAGTAAACAGCACGGCAAATGCGCCCGATGTGCCCACGGATACCCAGATCGTATCTTGCAGAATAGTTGCTCCTGTCAGCGCAACAGCAGCCGCACCCGGGTTATATTCGTAGCAACCCATATCTACACCTTCTCCAATCGGACGTGCTGTGCCATTGATGTCTGTCTCCGGTGCTTGGGATGCCAAACCGTTGTTCAACAGTGCGGTCGAAGCAGCCGTCAGAGTGAAGTCGGCATTCAGCATAGCGATAGTGTCTGCGTAAGATGTCGGCGCACCGGCAAACGAAGTCGGGTTGCTGAAGTTCGGACCGTCTGCTGCGAAATTGTTTGTTGCCAGCGAGACACTCAGGAACTTGCTCTCGGCAACACCCTGGTCTGCTACGTTATGGCTCGACGCACTGCCACTCGATATATAGTTGGTTGCCTCTCCAAATCCGTCAGCGGACTTGTTGCCCCAGAATATATTGTTGTAGTTCTTGCCGCTCTCGTCGCCCTTGATACCTGCGTAGTCAGGAGCGTAGTTGTTACAAACGGTATTGTTTACCACCAGACCCTTGTTGTTCTCGATAGCGCCTCGGCTTCCGGTTCCGATGATGGTGTTGTTGTATATCAGACAGTTGCGAACAGTGCTGACTGCGTTATAGTTGCGGATAACATTTCGTTCGCCTGTACAACCGCGGATAATACAGTTCTCGATAATACCGCCCTTGTTGTAGATAGCGGTTGCACCCTTCGATCCCTCGCAAAACTCAATGAGACAATTGCTGATGATTGCGGGAGGGTTAGTCTCTGCTTTTGTGTCAATATAGACAGCGCCTGCGCCGGTATCTGTGTCATTCGCTTTGCAATTACGAATGTGACAGCGGTTAATAGTTATGTTGGCGCGCAGATAGATAGTTGGCGAACCCCATTGTGCATTGTTGGCATTTTGAACGGTAAAACCCTCAAAAAGAATGCGGACTTCGGGGTTTGGTGAGTACTTAACAACCAAGTTAGAACTAATACCTGTACCATCCACGATGGACTCGTATTTGTCAATGTCGCGCTCGCCGGTTGCAGCGTTGTAACCTCCAAGAATGGCAACACCGTCTACCATGCTGACACTCTCATTGTAGGTGCCGGCTGCGACAAGCACACTGTCGCCTGACGAGGCTACACCGATACCTGCCGTAATAGTTTTCTTGGCTGTCGCCCACGACAGTCCATCATTGTTGTTGTCACCGCTTGTTTGGCTGACATAACGATAACCGGCTGACGAGTACAACGCAGATGCGCAGACCGTCAATAATAAAAACAATCGTTTCATGTTTTTTGTAATTAGTAATTAAAATTAAATGAAAAAAATATTGTTTATTCCACAATCTCGCCAAGCGCGTTGTACGTCTTGCCGTCTATGCGGATATATTATTGCCGTTGCGGATAATAAGCGAATAATAAGGCTAAATGAGTTTTCATTGCTTATTGTTTTTTAGTGTGTGTTTAGTAATAGACGGGCACTCCCTCAATCGTTAGGAAGAGTTTGGGAGTGCCCGTTATTATCAATCTACTTTCTGACCGAAGACATTGTATGTCTCGCCGTCAATGCGGATATATAGTTGTCCGTCACGGATGAATTTCTCACCCCCGCGGAACTCTCTGTCTGTCGCTGCATTTTCCAGTCCGGTGGTCACGGACGGTTGCTTGCTGTTTACAATATTGACAGTGTTATAGAGTGTCGAGTTACCGTATTCGTCTGTCTTGTACGACTTGATTTCGATACCGTTGCTCGATACATTGAAACGGCTGTAGCTCGGTGCGCCCGGTTGACCGAACATACTGGTGAAGAGATCGAAGTAGTTATTCACGTTATGGTGCTTGCCATCGAACAATATGCTTGCGTCGGTAGTATATTCTTCTTCCAACTTAGCGCGGGTGCGAGGAGAGTAGCGTTTGCGACCGCAAGTAGCACCTACGAAATAAACGGTACCTTCGTCTGTGGTAAATGTACCCCCGGCTTTACCTGTCATATTCTCGTTTTTTCCACCTGTAGAAACAGTCTGAACACCGCTGACAGCACCGCTTACAACGGTACGCGTGTCCGGATTAACCGGGCCGATGATTTCGTAGCAGTGGTCGTGACCTTGGATAGCCAAGTCAATTTGGCATTCTTTCAGGATAGGCAACATCAATTCGCGCAACAGTGGAGTCTCGTCATCTACGTGGTGACCGGCACCGGAGAAGATCGTTTTGTGGGCAAGTGTTACGCGATACTTGGTGTTCGGATAAGCAGCAACTTGATCCAGGAACCAATTACGGATATCGGTAGTGATATAACTGGAGACCATGTTCTTGTCGCTACTACCCTTGGCACGCCACCAGTCTTGCAGCGAGTAAACCAGGAATAGTACATCGCCATAGACGAAACTGTAGGTGATTCCTTTGAACTGCGGTTTGGTTTGTGCGCCGTTGTAGAAACCCCAGTCGGTATTGAAGTGGTAGTCGTAGTTGTCCAATTTGCTGTCATCGTGGTTACCGTCGGTTACCACAAGCGGCATCTTCATAATAACCGGTTTGGTCGATTCTTCGAACCAACGCTCCCACTGCCATTCCGAGTTGGTCTCTCCACCGGTATCTACAAAGTCACCCGGGAAGACGCAGAAGCTGACGTTATTCTCGTTCTTAACGGCAGCCTCTGAACACTGACGTGCCTGCTCAATATATTCGTAGTCTTGAATATGGCTGTCCGACATATAGATGAACGAGAAATCGCCTTGGTTAGCGTCTTTCGTCTTGAATTGACCTATCTCGCTCCAGTGGCCGCTGTAGCCTACACGCCAGCTGTACGTTGTTCCCGGAGTCAGGTTCTCGGCCAGCGCCTTGTGGCTGACATAAGTGAAGTACTGGTCACGCGGAAGTCCTGCTGCAGTACAGATATCATACTTCTCACTCTCGGTCGGCTGAATAGGCGTATAGTGGAGTGGGTTAGTGGTAGTAGCCGTAGCGTTAACCTCAATAACATTCGAACCGGAGAAATCCGTAGCCTTGGCGTTAGCCTTTGCTACCAACTGAACCTTACCGTTGGTGACACCACCGTTGGTAAACCAGCAGAAAGCCATATGGGTCTTAGGATCACCATTGAAGTTGGCAATCATATTGTACGGCTCATATTTGCTCTTCAGGTTAGCTTTTTTCTCTGCAAAGATAGCCAGTTTCTCAGTGATGATACTCATGTCCTTGCAAGTGAAACTGTCGATACGTGCATTCTCTTTTGCTACAAGGAACTCGATGAACGTAGGCACCGTATAATCTTCGATGTGGTAGTTGGCATCAGCGTCCAACACTTCATGCGGATAAGCTTTCGGACGGATTACTACAACTGCTTCATCAGTGAATCCTCCATCAACAGAAGTTGCATGTGCTTTGGTCTTACCAACCGTAACGCCGGTAACGAGACCTCCGTTGATGGTAGCAATAGACGTATCGTCAATGGTCCAATTCAGTTGCTTGTTGGTCGCATTGCCCGGAGTATAGATTACGGTAAAAGCACCCGATGCTCCTATTGATACATAGAGGGTATCTTGCATAATCTGTATTCCTTGTAGCGCAACGCTTGCAGCGTTCGGATCGTATTCATAGCAACCGATATCATAGCCGTTTTCTTTAGGACGTGCAGTGCCGTTGATATCGGTGGACGGTGCGTTAGTGCTCGTCCCTTTGTTCAGCAGCGCTGTCGAAGCAGCGGTCAGCGAGAAATCGGCATTCTGCATAGCCGTTTTTTCTGCGTCAGTGGTCGGTGCACCAACGAAAGCCGTCGGGTTGCCGAAATTGGGACCGGCAGCATCGTAGTTGTTGGCAGCCAAAGAGAGGCTCAAGAACTTGCTTGACGATGTTCCCTCGTCGGCTACGTTGTGGCTCGACGAGCTACTGCTGGATATATAGTTGACCGCCGAAGTGAAACCATCTGCAGCTTTGTTACCCCAGAATACACAGTTATAGGTTTTACCTCCGGAATTAGTGGTTACTCCGGCGTATCCTGTAGAAAAGTTGTTACATACGGTGCAGTTAATCATCAAACCGTTGTTCTCAACAGCTCCTTTTGCACTGGATTCGATGATAGTGTTGTTGTGAAACAAACAGTTGCGGACGATGCCTCCTGCTTTATAGTTACGCACAACTGCGTAAGTTCCTGTGCAACCTCGGAATATACAATTCTCAATTGTACCATTTGCATGGTTATTATATATAGCAGCACTCTTGTAGCCTTCGCACAATTCAAAAATACAATTGCTTACAATAGCAGCATTGGGTGCATCATCATTCTCTATATAAATAGCTCCGGCGCCCGGATCGGTGTTGGTGCTCTTGCAATTACGAAAATGGCAACGGTTGACGGTCATATTTCCACGAAGGAATAGAGTTCCCGTTCCCCATGCACTGCTATTCGAGTTCTGAATGACTAAACCTTCAAGCAGTATAGGATTCGTTACATAAGTTGCGTTTTTCGGCAAATACCGAACTATAAGATACGATGTAGAAGCAATGCCGGTACCATCAATGATAGTTTGGTACTTATCAATATTCCTCTCATCGGAAGTGTTGTAACCTCCCTTAATAGCAACGCCATCTGCCAAACTCAATTGCTCGTTATAGGTACCTTGAGCTACATGAATTTCATCTCCCACTGTTGCAGACCCGAGAGCACCGCTAATAGTCTTTTTGGCTTTGCTCCAGCTTTTACCATCGTTGTTGTTGTTTCCGTCAGGTTTGACGTAATAAGTAGTTGCAAGCGCATTCAGCGTCGATGCACAAATAGTTAAAATCAGTACGATTTTTCTCATAAGCACTTTAATTGGTTGTTTTTATATTAAATAATTTGAGAACATATTGTTCGCTGCACCCGCCTTTTGAGAGACGGACACAGCGAACAAAAATGTCACATATGAGTGTTCCACTATTGGGCAACTCTCTGTCCGAGAGTATTATATACCTGACCGTCAATCAGTATATACATCTGACCGTCACGAATGAACTTCTCTTGCTCTGCGGTTGCCTCAACATGGTCGATACCCTGTTTTGCATCCATATAGAAGTAGCCACCAAATGCAGCCCATTCCGGGTTACCTGCCGGACGGAAGTAAACAGTGGTTTCTCCTGCATGTGAAGCATCCACTACGTACTCGCTGTCAAAGCCTCCAGGATACCAGGTCTCTTTGATCTCAGATATACCTACAACCTTGATAGCGCAGCCAGCCTCCAGAGTAGTATTCAGGATATATTCACCTTCTACCGATTCGCTTGCTGTAAACTTGTATTCCTCTTGTGCAGCCCAATCGGTCATTGAACCAACGAGGTAGTATGTAGGAGGAGCCGGACATTCTACTTCTTCAATAGCAACATCGTAGATCTCAATAATAACACCCTTGCTGACTACTCCGAAGTCGAACAGAAGAATACCGTTTCCTGCAGCGCCGGAAACTATCTCTTCGTAGATAAATTCTTCGTCCTCGTTCAAGCCTATTGCTCGATTCTCGTTAATAGCGGGTTCCGTATTGTCTTCCTGCCATATGAGGGTGATGCCATTGAGCTCACGGTTAGCCTTCATCTTGAATGCAATGCGGTAGCATTTGCCAGCTTCGGCAGCAATACCGTGATATTTGATCTTAGCCTTGGTGTTCTTGTCAGAACGAATATGTGCAGTAATCTTGTTGACAGCAGAGTCATAGATGAGATAAGAACTCTTCTCTTGTACAACGGCATTTCCGAACCAAGCTTCCCATGGGCCTAAGTCTGCAGGCTGTGCATAGAGATATCCATCCAACCAGCCTTCGCCGCCTTGTCCGTCCGGACGGAAGCGAACGGTATATTCACCCGAAGCTGTAACCTGATATTTCTTATCGACACCGCTTGGATAACTGTTTGCTTCATTGATAGTGATTCCATCGGACTTGGTAATCTTGAACTCATCACCGAGGAGCATCATCATAGGAATGGTGTATTCTGCATCGTTCTCCGGATTTTGTTCCAAGATATAGTTTGCATTCAGTTCCCAATTGTTCATATTACCGATGAGGTAATAGTTGATTTGCGGAATCCAACGCGGGTCTCCGAGGTCTGAACCTCCTGTTCCTGCACCCAGTACCGGTGAACCGGCACTGATACGCAGGTCCCCGTTAGCAGCATCCACAAAGAGCGGGTCTTTGCCGAGAATAAAGCTTGCGGAGTCAACGGTAACCGTGCTGGCAATTCCGTAACCCTCTTTGTCTTGGTAGTTATATACGAGGCAGTTGTTTGCACTACCTCCGACCATGCTGATGGTTCTTATACCCGCAGTGTCTTTCGGCATAGCGAAGACACAGTTGGAAACAATAGCATCATTTGTCATGATCTTACCAATTGCTCCGTAATCAGTATTCTTAGCTTGTGCATTGTAGAAAGTGCAGTGGTCAATGCGAACCGGACCGGTTGTTGCGCGGATATCAATAGTACCAGCATCCGGACCTGAAGCATCGGTAGTGATATTGGCGAACGTACTGTTAGTAATACTTACTCCGACAACACTTGCATATTTTAAGCTAATACAATTGTAAAGATTGTCATGGAAATAGCAGTTGTTGATGACGATCGAGTCCAATTGTCTGTCGGTTCTGGTGTGAATAATAGCATTGCTTTTCTGTTTCCAACCATAGAATTCGCAGCCTTCCAAAATCACTTTTTTGTCTGCTGTACCATCTGCCGGAACAATAATCTCGGAATAAGAAGCCTTGTCGCTTAGATGGCCGCAATCGAACTTGATGTTAATAAACTCAGCGCGTGCACCTGTCTTCAAACGAATAGGTACTTGTGGAACCACAATTACTTCGGCGCCTTTTTCTGCCATTACCGTTACATTCTTACCGGTGAAAGCGATGTAATCACTATTGGACTCTACATATGTGCCTTCTGCCATAACGATAACATCTCCGGTTACCGCGCCTGCCACTGCGACACGTAGCGCATCTTTTGTATCTGAGTTGATATTGATCACTTTTGCATTCGCTGCCAACGCCACCAGCATAGCAACGAAAAGATACAATACTTTTTTCATGATTTAATTGATTTTGATTTGTTATTGCTCCAATTGCTCTACTTTGTGACCCAGTACATTGTAGATCTGACCGTTCTTGAGGATGTATAGTTGTCCATTATGAACGAACTTCTCACCCTCAACCATTTCCGCATTGACATTGCCTATACCCAAGAACGGAACGGTGTGCTCTTTGGTACGTACCACCTTCATCGTGTTGAGAAGGCTAGCGTTTCCGTTCGCATCGGCAGTATAGGAGTTTAGTTCGATGCAATCGTTCTTTACAGTGAATTTGGTAAACGAAGGGGCCTTCGGCTGGCCGAACATACCAGTGAAGAGGTCAAAGTAGTTCTCCACTTTGTGGCTTGCTTTGTTATCCTCCATCTTCTGACGGCTATACGGCTCGTAGCGTTTACGTCCACAGGTAGCGCCGATGAAGTACAATGTACCATCATCCGTGCAATAGGTTCCCCCTTTGCGACCGGTCATGTTCATTACAGCATCAACCGGAACGGTATCCAAATCGGTTACTGCACCTTCAACAACAGTACGGGTATCAGGATTAACCGGACCAATTACTTCGTAGCAGTGGTCGTGGCCTTGGATAGCAAGGTCAATCTCGCATTCCTTCAAGATAGGCAACATAATCTCGCGGAACAACGGAGTCTCGCTGTCTTTAGAGTGACCGGAACCGGAGAATACATTCTTGTGGGAGAGAGTTACACGATACTTAGTGTTCGGATGTTTCTCTATCTCGCGGCGGAACCAGTTTCTTACATCGGTGCTCAGATAGCTGGAAACCATTGTTTCATCGCTACTGCCCTGAGCGCGCCACCAGTCTTGGAGTGAATAAACCAGGAACAATACATCGCCATATACAAAACTATATGTGATACCACTGAATTGTGGCTTGGTAAATGCGTCTTGAGCAAAAGTCCAGTCTGTATTGAAGTGGTAATCGTAGTTGAGCAACGGGCTATCATCATGGTTACCATCGGTCGGCACAATAGGCATCTTCATGATAACAGGCTTGATTGATTCCTCAAACCAGCGCTCCCATTCCCACTCAGAGTTAGCGGCAGTACCGGTCTCTACAAAGTCACCAGGGAAGAGGCAGAAACGAGCGTCCGCAGCCTCTTTGGCTGCAGCCTCTGCACACCAGCGTGCGTACTCTACATATTCTGCATCTTGGATGTGGCTATCGGTCATGTAGATGAACGAGTATTCTCCTTGCGCTGCATTTTGTGTGCGGAAGTGTCCGATCTTACTCCAGTGGCCTTCGTATCCTACACGCCAACTATAGGCTGTTCCCGGAGTCAACTTGGTTGCTAAAGCCTTGTGGCTGACATAGGTGAACGCAGTCTTGCTGCTCATACCGGTAGCTTTGAGCAGGCCGGAAGTGGAAACTGCATAACGCAAAGGCACGGTAGTCGTAGCTTCGGCATTCAAGGTGAGTACATTGTCTCCGGAAAAGTCTGCTGCTGTAGCATGTTCTTTGGCAACGATTTGTACTTTACCTTCCGTTATACCACCGTTGGTAAACCAGCAGAAAGCCATATTGGTACGTGGGTTGCCATTGATATTGGCTACCATATTATATGGTTCCTCTTTGCCTACCAACTTGGCTGCTGCCTCATTCATTGCGACAATCTTATCGGCAATCGAGGCAATTTCCTCTGCCGTAGCCGAGAAACTATCAATACGCGCAGCCTCTTTGGCTACCCAGAACGGAGTATACGAAGGGATTGTGTAGTCTTCTATCTTATAGAGAGAATCTGCAGCCAACACTTCTCTGGGATAATATACCGGCGGCTTCGGACTGATGACAGCTACTACGGAGTCTTTGAGTTCTCCGTTAGCCTGGCTTACCGCACGAATGATGGTTATACCTTCGCTCACGCCGGTTATGGTACCATGGTTGTCCACAGTTGCAATGGCAGTATTATCGCTGGTCCAATTGAGTTTTCTGTTAGTAGCATTGCGCGGAGTAAAGATAACACCCAGACCGGCCATGCTCTCTGCGTTGATAAAGACAGAGTCTTGGTAGATATTGAAGCTTTCCAACGCAATGATCGGAGCATTCGGGTCATATTCATAGGCTCCCACATCAATGCCGTCACCTTTCGGGCGAATCATTCCGGTGAGGTCGGTAGCCGGTGCTTTCTCTGCATTACCTTTGTCTATCAGGTACGAACCTGCCTCGATTGACCAATCGGCAGCTTGCATAATAGCAATCTCTGCAGCATTTTTAGGAACACCGACAAAATTGGTCGGAGCTACGAAGTGCGGACCATCTTCTGCGTTGTTATCCTCATTGAGAGATAAGCTGAGGAAAGGATCTGGACAATCCTTTGAGTCATCATGGAATCCATGATCTGCTATGTTGTTGATTGCCGTTCCACCCTCGATGTAGTTTTCTGGATCGCCAAATCCTTCTTCAGGTTTGTTACCCCACATAACAGAGTTATAAACCGGACCATTAGAGTGAATACCTGCATATTGTGCTCCCCAGTTGTTGGCAAAAGTACAATTGTACACTTCGCCTGCCGGGTTATATACACCACCTGAGTTAGGCCAACTGCCTTCCAATGCTGAGTTGTTATAAAATACGCAGTTTCTTACTATACCTCCACGGAGGACAATAGAACCATAGGTACCTATACAACCGCGAATAATACAATTTTCAATAATCGCTCCCGTATTGTGAATAGCACCACCCGAACTATTGGCGGAACACAACTCAACGATACAATTGCTGATTACGGAAGATAGGTCGTTAGCAGCCATGTTGACGTAGATACCGCCACCGCTTCCCATGGATGTACAATTGCGGATAATACAGTTGTTCACCGTAGTTTTTCCGCGCATAATGATAGCACTACCGGATGATGCGTACTCCGCATTTTGTAGGGTCAAACCGTCATAGAGCAGAGGAATGGTCGGTTCGGCATCAATACTAATGAGCACTTTGCCAAGTCCATCTCCATCCAGGATGGTTTGAAACACTTCCGGATCGCGCATACCGGTTGCGGCATTGTAGCCGCCCATCATTGAGACAAACGAACCGCTTTTAACGGATACGCACTCATTGTACGTACCAGCGGCGATAAACAGAGTGTCTCCGTCCGCACACGCAGCGAAACCACTCGTTACTGTTTGCTTGGCAGTAGCCCAGGACAAGCCATCATTGCTATCATTGCCGCCTGTCTGACTGACGAAATGATTAGCAGCAGATGCGCTCAATGCCATGGCACAAGCAGTCATCAGTAGAAATGTTTTTTTCATACAGTTTTATTGGTTAAATGATTCAACTTTTTCGCCAAGCATGTTGTATATCATGCCGTTGATGCGAATAAATATTTGTCCGTCTTGGATAAATTTCTCGCCATCGCGAGTAGCGAAGGAGTTCACGTTCTCGATAGCGGTAGGAGGAGTGTGTGCCTTTGTGCGCTTTACTTTCATCGTGTTGAGCAAAGTGGCATCTCCATTGCTATCTGCAGTATAGGAGTTAATCTCGATGCAATCACTCTTTACGGTGAACTTGGTAAACGAAGGAGCACCCGGTTGACCGAACATACCGGTAAACAAGTCAAAATAATTCTCTACATGGTGTTTGTTTATGTTGCTTTCCATAGTAGCGCGGCTATATGGTGAATAACGCTTGCGACCGCAAGTGGCACCTATAAAGTATAATGTGCCATCATCTACAACATAAGTACCACCCTTCTTGCCGGTGATATTCGTATCCGAACCGGCAGTGACTGTTTCAACGTCAGAAATAGCATCAGTGATGGCAGTACGCTTCCAAGGGTTAACCGGACCGATTACCTCGTAACAGTGGTCATGACCCTGGATAGCTAAGTCGATTTGGCAGTCAGCGAAGATAGGCAACATGATATCACGGAACATCGGAGTCTCGTCATCAATCGAGTGTCCCGAACCGGAGAAAATATTCTTGTGTGCCAAAGTGACGCGATACTTAGCATTCGGGTGTGCCTCAACTTGGTCATAGAACCAGTTCTTCAGGTCGGTGGACAGATAGCTGGAACGACGTGTAGATGCACTGCTGCCGCTTGCGCGCCACCAGTCTTGGAGCGAATAAACGAGGAACAACACATCACCGTACTCGAAGCTATAGGTGATTCCGTCAAATTGGGGCTTTGTTTTCGCTGTCAGATTGAACGCATTGTCGGTATTGAAGTGGTAGTTGTAGTTGAGATTCGGACTATCATCGTGGTTACCGTCGGTCGGCACAATAGGCATCTTCATGATAACTGGTTTGATAGACTCTTCGAACCAACGTTCCCATTCCCATTCAGAGTTACCGCTTTCGCCAGTCTCTACAAAGTCACCCGGGAAGAGACAGAAACGAGCATCGGCTGCGGTCTTGGCTACAGCCTCTGCGCACCAACGTGCGTTATCAACGTACTCTTGATTCATGATATGACTATCAGTCATATAGACGAACGAGAATTCGCCCTGCTCTGCATCCTTGGTGTGGAATTGAGCGATATCACTCCAGTGACCGGGGTAACCGACACGCCAACTATAGGCAGTTCCCGGGGTCAAATTAGTAGCCAAAGCCTTGTGGCTGACGTAGGTGAATTTCTGTTTCGCGCTCATGTGGGTGGAGGTGATAATACCAGAAGTGGAAACAGCATAGTTGAGCGGCTTGGTTGTTGTTGGTGTCGCATCAATTTCGATAACTCCGGTGTCGTCAAAGTCAGCGGCAGTAGCGTCAGCCTTAGCCACGATTTGTACCTTTCCGTCAGTGATTCCTTCATTGGTGAACCAGCAGAATGCCATGCGCGTAGTAGGATCGCCATTGATATTGGCGATCATGTTATACGGCTCGGTTTTAGCCACCAATTGTGCGATAGCGGCATTCATCGCCTCAACCTTGCCGGCTATCGAAGCAATTTCCTCCGATGTGGCCGAGAGACTGTCGATACGCGCAACTTCCTTGGCTGCCCAGAATGGGATGTAACTCGGAACGGTGTAATCCTCAATCTTGTAGAGTGAGTCAGCCGCTACTACTTCATCCGGATACTTAACAGGCGGAATAGGCAGAATGTCCACCACTGCTGTCGCACTGAAATTACCGTCCACGGTAGTGGCATGTACAAGAGTCTTACCTATTGCTACACCCGTGATGGCACCATTAGTGCTGACTGTTGCTATAGTCGTGTTGTCAATACGCCATGTAAGGCGTTTGTTGCTTGCGTTAGACGGAGTAATAATAGGTGATACACCGCCTGTTTGACCCATAATAATATGTACCGAATCCTCGTAGATAGACAACCCGGTTACGGCTATCATTGGGGCATCCGGATCGAACTCATAGGCACCGATATCCGGTTTAGGACCGATGGGGCGTGCTACACCGAGAATGTCTGTTTCAGGAGCCACGTTTGCTCTACCTTTGTCAATAAGGTATGATCCCTTAGTCAAAGAAAAATCTGCATTCTGCATTGCGGCAATCTCTCCCGCATTGCTAGGTTTACCGATATAGGTTGTCGGGTTGTTGAATTTAGGACCTTTATCAGCTGTGTTGTCCAACGACATTTTGTTATAGGTAAACGTACCAAATCCTTGGTCTCCATAGTTGTTGAAACTATTTGAAGAGCCAATGTAGTTAACCGGGTCTACGAACCCTTCTACAGTCTGATTGCCCCAAAAAACAGAGTTGTTAACTCTTCCCTCAGAGTGAATTCCGGCGTAACCGCCTCCTCCGTCACTAAAATTATTGCATACTGTACAGTTCTGTACCAAACCTCCTGTACGATTGTATATGCCGCCAGAAGCAGGCCAGCCGGCTATAGTGCAAGAGTTATTGTGAATAACAGTATTGCGTAGAATACATCCCGGGTTGTTTTGATCGTTACCGACAACAACTGCTCCATATTTACCATCACAACCGCGAACGATACAACCATCCATAATGGCAAATGCAGACAAGAAAACACCGCCACCATCACTAGTTGATTCACACAATTCAATGATACAATTTTTGATAAGAGCTGGGGCATCTTCTTTGCTGGCTACTGCATAGATACCACCACCGGCGGCACCCTTACAATTGCGAATGGTGCAGTGATCCAGAACAACATTTGCTCCGATATTAGCACCTCCGCCATTTGTGGTGTGTTCTGCGTTCTGTAGCACAAGTCCATCAACATAGGTTATGGACGAGCATGCTGCGAATTTGAGAGCTGGTTTGTTTTGACCGGTAGCATCAACGATGGACCTCAAGGCATCGATGTCGCGCGCATCCGTCGAGGGGTTGTAACCGCCATGGATACTGACACCGTTTTTACCGGTAATGGCCTCGTTGTAAGTGCCGGCAGCAACACGTACTTCGTCGCCTGATTTAGAGGCAGTGATTGCTGCAGAGATGGTAGCTTTGGCGGAAGACCAACTCGTGCCGTTGTTGTCGTCATTGCCCGAAGGACTGACGTAGTAAATAGTTGCTGACGCATATAGACTGACAATGCACAGCGTCAATGAGAGAAAAAATTTCTTCATACGATTAGGTATTGGGTTAAACAAAAAAGTATTTCTATTCCTTTCTTCGTATAGCCATTCCGACTACCGAATATAACTGTCCATCCGGGCGATGGATCATTATATTTCCATCAATGAGTACCTTTTTTGGGCAAGTACTATTAACTATTGTTTCTGCAATAGGAGTTCGATCACTGCCATCCAACATGAAACGGTAGGTATAGAAAATATTGCCGACCGAATCGCATGCGGTGAGATCAATGGTTGATGCATCTGCTGCCATATCAAGCAGCGAGAAGCAAGATGTGCGGCGATAGAATAATGAGTAGCGATAATCATTCAACTGTGTTTGCTGGTCATAGTTGGCGTCGCGGCCACAACCCGGGCGTACGTAGTGTACACCATCTTTATATAGATGCTCAAACGAATGATCATCACCCGACAAAGATATTATACGCTTTCCTTGTTTTGCATACTTCTCAAATAACGTTCCCATTTGTCGAGGTTCGTCAGCCCACTGCCCGTGATAGCCGGTGGTATGCACACCCACATGATGGCAAACGATAATCCACGGGCGATCACAAGTATTTAGGACGGAATCAGCCCATTCATACTGTTTACTGCCCGGCAAAAAATCTGGGGAAGATGGATCTCCGTTGAGGTTCAACATTACAATATCAGCATTGCCATATGTAAAATGGAAATAAGCTTCTCCGCGCGGGTCCTTGATTGTATCCTCTGGGGTGCCATGACTGAATTGATGAAAATAATCGTAATAGGAAGCCCATCGATATGTGAACGGGTCGCCAGTTTCATGATTGCCGACTGAAGACATCAATGGGACTTGCGACAGAAACTGTGCACCCGGAGTAAAGAAGTACTTGTTCCAATTGCGGTCATTACCTTTGCTACTAACAAAATCGCCATTCATAAGGCTGATATCCGGGTTCAACGCACAAATAGTATCTTGCATATTTGCCCAATTGTTGTGCGCATTGCCGTGGATATCAGAGATAGTAAAGATTCGGAATGCAGTCCCTAATTCCGGAGCGGTTTTGGTGCTGCATGTGTCTGCATACCAACGCGTTCCATCGCCTACCGTGAAATAATAGCGAGTGAAAGGTTGCAGACTAGTCAGTGTGATGATATGCATGTAACCTTCATCCTCGACATTCCACCCCTCACTACTCGTTATCTGCATATCAAGGTTATCACGATTAATACCATAGCGAATAGTTGCTTCGGTAGGTTTGTCTTCTTCATTCATCTGCCAAAGAATCTTAACTGAATTAGTTGTCGGCGCCATCGAATAAGGTTTCTTGTACGGAATGTAAGGTTCATTCGGGTCATTGTACACTTCGCTTGTCACTTCCCAACGCGGATCTCCGATATTGGATCCATCCGTTGCTTTGCCTATTGCGGGAGAATTGGCGTAGAGTCGGAAGTCTCCTGCTGCTGCATTCATAAATCGAGGATTGCGGTTATATACCTTTGTGACACTACCGAGCGAACCGTATACCGGCGCATTGTAGGCTATGCAGTGTGTAATCGAGGAATTTTTACCATACAGACAAAATCCTTGGTTCCCATCTATCGCAGATACATTCATCAAAATGCAGTTACAGACTCTCGCTCCATCGATGTTTGCCAAATAGATGGCGCGCGGAGCAATAGAGTTAAAGAACGTGCAATGGTCTATTTCTGCAGATTCAATCGTTGCGCCTTCAGCAGAACTAATATAGATGATACGTTCTGTACCGCTGCCACCGTTAAAAGTAGAACGAGTCAGTTTGAAATGGCGTAGTTGTCTGTCGGCTTTTGATGCTTGCACTGTGCGCACGGACGAACCTTCTATATTGAAGATACAGTTATCAATACTGATACTATCAATATACGGAATTGTTTTATCCTCGTTGTACGCGCGAATGAATTTGCTTGTGTATCCACTTAGCGTACAATTCGCCATGTGTAATGATGCTAACGTATCTTTCTCTGCTGCCACAAGACGTACAGCCTCTTGAGTGTTTCCTATTAGAGTAAGTCCTTTCAGAATCAATTGTGTTTTGGTTTGAAGGCGTGCGCTCATTTTTAGAATAGGTTTTGCGCCCTCTGTTGCAATGATTGCCAGGGGTTTGGAGAGTTCTATTGTGCTTGTTTCGGTATAATCACCGGAACTAAGCATCAGAGTATCTCCGGAAGCAGCGGAAGCAGCCGCAGTTTTTATGCGGTTGCTTCCGCCTGGAGTGACACTCACAACGCCCGCTGCCGCTAATATCGGCAGCACAGACAATGTGAGTATTAGAATCGAACGTTGCATTTCTTAACGTTTACTTATTTTTTGTATGCAGGCATTGACAATGCAGGTGTTGTGTGCGCCTTGGTACGAACTACACGCATGGTATTGAAGAGAGTTACGTCTCCCTCATCGTTATCAGCTGTGTATGAGTTAAATTCAATGCAATCGTCCTTTACAGTGATTTTTGTAAAAGATGGTCTTCCCGGTTGTCCAAACATGCCAGTGAAGAGATCGAAATAGTTCTCTACGTCATGTTTACCCTTCTTTAACTCTTCTGGAGTTGCGGCATAGTCTTTCTCCATGCGTGCACGATCATGGGGATAGTAACGTTTGCGGCCGCAAGTCGCACCAATAAAGTAGAGCGTACCATCATCGGTGCAATAGGTTCCTCCTTTGTAGCCGGTTACATTCTTTTCAGCGTCAATTGCAACTTCTTCTCGGTCTGAAATAGCACTCAAGATAGGAGTACAATTGTCAGGATTAACGGGACCAATAACTTCATATGTGTGATCATGTCCTTGAAGAGCGACATCAATTTCGCAAGCCTTCATTGTTGGTAACATGCAATGACGGAACAAAGGAGGATCCTCATCTGTAGAGTGGTCCGAACCCGAGAAGAGATTGAAGTGTGATAATGAAATGCGGTACTTTGTGTTAGGATTCTTTGCTGTCTCCTGACGGAACCATTTGCTAACATCACTTAAATAAATAGAAGTCCAATCTACCATACTATAGTCCTGACGCCAAAAATCTTGCATTGAGAAGATAAGAAATAATGCATCGCCATAAGTAAAACTATATGTGATTCCCTCAAACTGTGCTCTTTTGTTGATTTGAGAGAAATCATTATTAGTGTTGAAGTGGTAGGTGTAATTCAAATTTTGGCTATCATCATGGTTTCCGTCGGTAGGAGCAATTGGCATATGCTTTATGACCGGTTCCAACGACTCTTCAAACCAACGTTCCCATTCCCACTCACTATTGGCAATAGTTCCATCTTCTACAAAGTCACCAGGGAATACACAGAAACGAGCCTCAGGAACCGTCTTTACTGCAGCCAAAGCGCAACGGCGTGCGTAGGAAACGTAGTCTGGGTTCATGATATGGCTATCACTCATGTAAATAAAAGAGAATTCTCCTTGGCTTGCATCTTGGGTACGGAAATGGGCAATATCGCTCCAATGACCTTCATATCCTACGCGCCATGAATAGTTTGTCCCAGGGGTTAGATTCTCTGCTAAAGCTTTATGGCTGATATAACGGAACTTTTCTCCTTTTGCAATACCTGAGTGTGCTACGATATATGAGCAGATACCACAATATCGAAGAGCTTTGGTTTGCTTTGCTGTAGCAGGTATAGTGATGGCACTGCTAGCAAAATCTTCCTCGGTAGCATCTTCCTTTGCGACTAATTGAACTTCACCATCTAAGATACTATCATTGGTAAACCAACAGAAACCCATGCGAGTTTTAGGATCGCCATTGATGGTAGCAACCATATTGTATGGTTCTTCTTTGCCAACCAATAGGCTGACCTTTTCGTACATCAAGGCAAGATTTTCTGCTGTCATATTTGCGCGAGCAGCTTCTTTTGCAATGCAAAGTTGTGTAAAACTGGGTACGGTGTAATCTTTCGCCTGGTAGGCCGAGTCAACTTTTTCAACTTCAGTTTTAGGAACATAAACTTGGGTTGTGTCTTCTTCTGGTGGAGTTGGCGGATTTACTATTTCCGGCTTACAAGAAGCAAACATCATGCTGCCTAACAGCAACGGATAAAATAAATTCTTTGTTTTCATTAGTGTGTTATTTTTATGGTGTTAAACAATTCTGTTTTTCCGTTCTCTAATACCTTGAAGGACTCCAACAACAAGTGATCCTTCTTCACGGTTACACGAGTGTAACTCGGTGCGCCCGGTTGGCCGAACATACCTGTGAAGAGATCAAAATAGTTGTCTATCTTGTGGATGTGCTTCGATGCATCCATTTCTTCGCGAGTCAGCGGGGTATAACGTTTAGCTCCACAAGTAGCACCGATAAAGTACAACGTGCCGTTTTTGACGTTATATGTACCGTTTTTGTATCCGGTGATATTGCTTGGCATTGATGCCGGTACTACTTCACGCTGTGAGATTGCAGACAGAATAGGCTTGCGCGTATCAGGATCTACCGGACCGATAATCTCATACGTGTGGTCATGTCCCTGTAAAACCATATCTATTTTGCAGTCTTTCATTACTGGCAGCAAGGTAGCGCGGAGTAACGGCGTTTCTTTGTCACGTTGATGGTCCGATCCGGAGAACAGATTCTTGTGTACCAATCCTACGCGCCATTGTGCATTTGGTGCTTTTGCTACCTGACGACGGAACCAACCGCCTAAGTCACGCTCAAGGTATTCGGATGTAAGAGTCTCGTAGTCATATTCTCCGCGCCAAAAATCTTGCTCGGAGAATGCAATCAATTGTAGATTGCCGTAACTAAAACTATAGTTAATACCTGCGAACTGCGGGCGCACTTTGGTTTCGAGATTGAACGTAGTGTCGGTGTTGAAATGGTATGTGTAGTTTAATAACGGCGAGTCATCGTGGTTACCATCTGTCGGCACGATAGGCATCTGTGTGATGATGGGTTTCATAACCTCGTCAAACCAACGCTCCCACTCCCACTCGGAGTTATTGTCCGTACCAGTATCCACAAAATCACCCGGGAACACGCAGAAACGAGCGTTCTTCTCATTCTTGGCAACAGCCTCTGCACACAGACGCGCAGCGTCTACATATTCTTGATTTTGAATATGGCTATCCGTCATATAGATGAAAGAAAACTCGCCCTGTTGTGTGTCCGCTGTGCGGAAATGAGCAATGTCACTCCAATGACCATCATAACCTACGCGATATGAGTAATCTGTGCCCGGTTTCAGGTTTTCTGCAAGTGCTTTGTGGCTTACATAACGGAAGGCAGTGTTTTTGTCAATACGTGCAGCTTTGAGAATCCCCGAAGTCGATATTGCGTAGTGCAAAGGAGCTGTTGTAGTTGCGTTTGCTGTTACACTAATAACTGCATCGCCTGTAAAGTCCGCAGCGGTAGCGTTTGCTTTTGCCACCAGCTGAACTTTACCTTCTGTGATACCTTCGTTGGTAAACCAACAGAAACCCATCCGGGTCATAGGATCACCATTGATGGTTGCTACCATATTGTATGGTTGTTCTTTGGATACTAATTTAGCCTTCTTGTCTAGCAGGAATGCAATAAAAGAAGGAACAGTGTAATCGGCAGAACGATATGTTGTGTTTCCTATGCGTTTCTCGCACGGGAATGAAATCAAATCTGTAGGAATATTCGCACGCGGAGATGCCGGCGGCATTGATGCGATACGATGTGTGGCAGGTCCAACGCTATAGTCAGCTGCCAGCATGATGGCCTGCTCTGCATCTGTGATAGGTACACCTACGAAACTGGATGGATCACGGAAATGAGGACCATCCTCCGCTTCATTGTCTGACGACAACCACGGTTTCTTGAAGAAATGGTCTTCAAAACCTTCATCGGCGCGACTAGTGCCCGAAATGCTTTCGTCTGAAACGTAGTTAGACGGGTCAACGAAACCATATTCGTTTTTGTTGCCCCAGAATATGCAGTCATATACGGAACTTTCGGAGTGAATGCCGCCATAACGGTCTCCATAGCAATTGGCTATAATACAATTAGTCAGTGTTCCGTCAAAATTAGCAACTCCGCCTGCGTCCGGCCACTCATGACCTGTTGCGGAACAGTTGTATATAAGGCAGTCTTCCAATTCTGCTCCCAGAGCAGAGGCTTCAGGTAGATCTCCCTTGATAAGTACGCCACCGCATTGCAAACCGCTACATCCGCGGATGATGCAATGACGCATGCGGACTTTTCCTTTCAACCATGCTGCACCGCCTCGTTGGTCGTGGCGCGCATTTTGAAGAACAAAATCCTCGATAACGGTAGGTTTGGTACAATCAGCGTCTGTTGTAATCAAACGTGTACCTAATCCTTCTCCATCAAGAATTGTTTTGTCTTCATGGTTGCGTTTGCGGTTAAATGGTTCAAATGCAGTGCATCCACCAAAAATCTTAATACCTTCTTTAATAGAAATTCCCTCGTAATATACACCTGCTTCAACCAGCAAGGTGTCACCCGGGCGGCAGTTGTCAATACCCAAACGAATAGTTGCTTGTGCGTTTTCCCACGAACGGCCGTCGTTACCATCCAAACCATCGGTTCGGATATACCACGTAGCAGCGGACGCTTGAAGCGCCGCTGCTACGCATAGTATTACTATATGAAAAGTACGTTTCATTGTTATTTTCCCCATCCGAAACGTTCGCGACCGATTTTCTCTACGTCCTCACGGCATGTGAAGGCGGTTGTTCCGCCGGCTGCGGTAGTGTTAACTGCACCGGTCATGTTGCCATATTGTTGACAAACGTCCAACGGATCGCCGGCTGCGAGACGGGTGATGAAGCCGGAGTTGAATGAGTCGCCTGCTCCGATGCAGTCCACTACGTGCTTGTTCAGCAATGCCGGTTGTATCCTTGCCGGTTGATCTTTGCGCATCAAGATAGAACCCTTGCTGCCGCATTTGATAACGGCTGCGTTGGCATACGGGCGAATCTTTTCAATCGCCTCTTCCAGATTCTCGCTATGCGTCAAGAATTTCAATTCGGTTTCGTTCGGCATGAAGACAGTCAGCATCGGCAGAATGGTTTTGTAGTCCAAATCCCACTTCTCCTCCGGATCCCACTGGGTGTCCAATGAAGTGGTAACTCCGTTCTCTTTGCACAACTCAAGAATCTTCATCAGATCGCGCTTAACACCACTCTGCATGTAGATAGACGAGATGTGAATATGCTTGGTCTCCTTGAAGATCTCCGGATTGATATCGTCCAACGACATGAAATCCATTGCACCCTGATAAGTCAGGTTAGCACGGTCTTCGTCATAACTCATGCAGATGGTAGCACCGGTAGCATGTTTGTCCTGACGAATCAGGTAACTGGTATCTACGCCCTTTTTCTTTAAACTTGTTTCTACCAAGTCACCGAAACTGTCATTACCGATCATTCCGCAGAAAGCAACCTTTGCTCCCAACGCAGCTGCATTGGCTGCAAAAATAGCTGTCGAGCTACCCAGAGTCAATGTCATCTGTTTTGCGAACTTTTCTTTTCCGATCTCCGGTTCTCCCTCTATTTGATTGAGAATCAGATCAACATTCAACTCACCTAAAGCAATTATATCAAACTTTTTCATTGTGGTTAACGGGTTAAATGATTACACCAAAATACTATCTATTTGTACAATCACATTCTTTCCTTGAAGAATGCCATTGCGTTCCATCCTTTCGGATAGTCGTGACCCATCTCTGGGCCCCACATGTACTTCTTTTCCGAAGCCGGTGTCTTCAAATTATTGAAAGGCACCACGTTCGTGCGAGGCGGACAAACATCGTCCTGCAATCCGCTACTTCCCATCACAGCACATGAGATGCGAGTGGCCATGTTCTTTGTGTCAAAATAGGAGAGGAATGTAAGCATATCCTCGGTTGACATCGAGCCTTTGCATCGCTTGGAAATCTCTGCTGCTAAACCGCCAATCTCCATTGCTTCTGCAAAGTCGCCTAAGAAGGCAACATTCGCAGCAATGGCGGTAAACGGATAGTCACTCAGTGCTGCGCAAGCATAGCTGAGAGCGCCTCCTTGCGACGAACCCTCGGCGAACAACTTGGTCATATCGCTGGTAGAGCGTGTAGCCATAAAACGAACGGCCTGTACGCAATCCATGAATGCACCGCGGTAGTAGTAACTGTTCTTGTCTCCGAAATTAAATGCGAACCAGTCCGAGTTGTAGACATTGATACAATCTTCTTCTACACCAGGGTTTTTGGTTGAAGCCGGACGGTTGTTCAGGTATTGTCCGCGGTGGGAGAGATAGAACTCTGCATAGTTGGACGAACCGCCTGACGGGCACTCGCATTTAGCCTTGCTGCCGGCTGTGTCGTAGCCGTAGAAATGGAGAATAACCGGGTGTTTCTGACCATCCTGCGGCTCGCAGTAGTATCCGCGAATCTTTACAGGTTCACCCTCCAGACCATCGGGCACGGAATACATCTCTACCAGATACACTTTGCGTGTCGATGAATTCTTCTCTGGTATCTCTGTCAGTTTGGCATCCATGTTCACTGCAGCCAGTTGGTCTTTGGCTGCTTGCCAGAATGCGTCAAAGTCCGGTTGCATGTCCGGTTCCGACTTGATATCGAACGGATCGATAGCGAAGTAGAACGAGCGCGCATTCTTGCCATTGACGAAACAAATAGCGCGATAGATACCCGGTTCGAGGTTCTCGCTTGTGGTCATAATGTGATCCACCTTGCCATTAGCAGCGATATCCACGCTGTCAACTATTTCAGCAATATTCTGCTTGCTGTCGGTGCTGATTTTTACTTTTACACCCAGTTTGACAGCAACCTTGTTCGGGTTTTCTATATGTACCGTGATCTGCGGTTTTTTGCTCCAAACCCAGTCATCGGTTACGAGTACAGATTGCTTGATTTTGCTCAAATCCGGCTTTTCCTCAACCTTGGTGGTGTCGTTTTTAGGTTTATCCGGATCTTCTGTCTGTGTAATTGTACGGCCGCAACCGCATGCACCCAAAAGAACCAGGGCGCATGCGATTACTGCTAATAGATAGAATTTCGTTTTCATAATTGTTACTTCAAGTAGTCGTTGAGGTTAACAATATTAAACGCGTTGTAATACTTATCCATGTTATGCTCAATGCGCATCAGCACTACTTCTTCAGCGTGGATGCCGAGGCGCTCGAGGTTATCATACAATGTTTGACGTGCAACCAGTGCTTCCGGCTTCTGCCAGATGTAACGGCAACCGGTCTTAACGAGCCACAACTGGCGATCCGGTGTGCAGTCCTTCAGGTCTTTGCCTACTTCCTCGCCGTGCAACCATTTTTTCCAACGGTTGGACTCGTAAACGCACTGCCACAGCACTTGGGTCATGTTACTCAACTGAGCAACCTTGCCTTCTGCGAAGAGTTTCTTCTCCTCTTCCTCGAGTTCTGCCAGAGCATCGTACTCGTTCATAGTGAACTCAGGACCTACGTTAGCAGCACCCATACCTGCCTTCGGATAATCCTCCGGGTTCTCTACATCGTCAGAGTAGTGACCCTTGATATAGCTACCGTAAGGACGAACCTTAGCGGTCAGATTGCGTGCTACCTCCGGATCAAAGAAGGTGGTGTGCAGGTCGGTACCTACCTTACCTACGATGAAGCATGGCCAGATATCGTCCAGACCTACCTCATGCAGACCTTGCTTCAAGCCCTCGAGGAATGTATCGAAAGTCTTCTCGTCTGCCAGACCGCCGTGAACCTCCTCGGTACCTACTTCGTACGAGATAGGAGCGATGTTGTGAGCCTTGCGGAAGTCCTCAGCGTGCTTGATCAACTCAACAGTACGTTTAACTACTACGTGGATATCGATGATCTCACCCTTCGGCAGGAAGATATCTACAGTCGGGTCAACGTGAATCAAGTCGTAGCCGGCCAAGATAGCAGCTTCGTAACTCTTCTTAACGCCGTCCATAGCGCGCTCGGTGTCCCAACGCTCGATAGACTGCTTGTCCTTCAACCATGGACCTCCGTGGTCGATAGCTACTACGTACGGACCGGTGTAGTGTACTGCTGCAGCTTCGCGAGCCAAAATCTTGGTGAACTCAGCCTGAGTCATGCCGGTGTAACCGCCATCGCAGTCCACTTGGTTCAAAGTGGTAGCGAAATAGATCGGCGAGTTGTTACGCTTAGCTGCGCGAAACGAAGCCTTGATTACTGACAAGGAGTTAGGACATGCTGCGAACAGGGTCATCGGAACTCCGGTTGCTTTTTTTCTTTCCTCCATTACGCGGAGGATATTTTCAGTCTTTGCCATGATATCTAATAATTTTGAATTTCGAGTTTGTGAATTGGTTTATTCGTAGATGGTTACGCCTTCTACCACACGGTGGATGTTACCGCTTACCGACGGAGCGTCCGGAGTCAAGTTGTGTGCCAGCGAAGCGTAGTAGCCGAGCAACTGACCAACCAATACGTACGAAACGATTCCGTAAGCACCGGTCTCGGCGCTGCCGTGAGGCATTGCTACAATCAGGTCTGCATTAACGCCATCCAATGCCGGCTTCTGACCTGCGATAACGATGATCTGTGCAACCGGTTTGTTGTTGCCGTCCACTTGGCGAACCAAGTCACGCTCGTAGCGCTGAGTCTTCTCCTCGTCAGTCATCAAGTATGCAACCAGCGACTTGTTGTTGACAACAGCCTTCGGGCCGTGACGGAAACCGAGGAAGCTGTCGAATTTGCAGACTACTGCACCATCGGTCAACTCCTGCAACTTCAGGTGGCACTCTTCTGCAATACCCTTCAGTGCTCCCGAACCCAAGAATACACCACGCTCGAACGGACGCTCAGCGATAGCCTTCAGGCTGTTCTCGTAGTTAGCGATAACAGCCTCTGCGTTCTTAGCGGTGTTCTCCAATTTCTCTGCATCTTTCTCCAGAGTGTCGATGTTACCGAGCATGATGCAGGTCAACAGCATAGTGGAGAAACTGCTGGTCATAGCCAGCGACTTGTCGTCGGTCTCTTCCGGCAACTGGAGCAACAGGATGTTGTCCTGGCCCTTAGCCTGCTGTGCCAACTTTCCGTTCTTGTTGCAAGTGATGTAGACGTGAGCTACTTTCTTGCAGAGTTTGTTAGCCAGGTTTACTGCGCCAACGCTCTCAGGGCTGTTACCCGAACGAGCAAAGCTGACGAGCAGCAACGGACGCTCTGCATCGAGCAGGCAGTCTGCGTGGGTGATCAAATCTGTCGTAGCTACGGCACGTACATTGCGCCACATGCCACGCATAACCGGTGCCAGAGCGTCACCGATAAAAGCCGAAGTGCCGGCACCTGTCAAAACGATGTCGGTTTCCGGGGTAAGGTACTTGTGCATGAATGCACTGATTTCAGCTTTTGCACTCAGCAATGCTTGCAGCTCTTTGCGCCACATAGCCGGTTGCTGATGAATTTCATCGAATGTAAATGAAGTTGCCATTGATTGATTGTATATGTGTTAATTAAAAAAATATTCGCACTGCAAAATTACAACATAAATATAAAATATTTGTTTGTCTTTGCTATGTTGTTTAACATAAAATTGAAACTGCCATCTAACCCTATGAAAACGTGTTAAATGTATGTTTCGATGCCCGTTTCGCAATATTTCGAAAAAGCAGTCTTTTCTTTCACTTCAAAACTATCTCTCCAAAGTACTCCGGACAATGAAAATCGGGCTTCGGAAGAGGTATCGGATTCCAACTGAGGAAGTGTGGTTTCTTTGTCTTGTCTGCGCACTTGTAGAAGTTGACAAACAGCTTCTGTGGAAACTGCGGCTCGTGCTCGCGGAAGATAAGCACCAGCGGAATCTGCAGATCTACAGTCCATTCGAATAAGCCGTCTTGTTCCTCTATCGCTTTGCGCGGGTAGGTGCAATGTCGCTTGATTTGTGTCATTTCTTCCGGAGAGAGGGGCTGCACATCTTCGGCTCTGCCGCGGCGGCGCGAAGCAACCATGGCACCGATACAATTGGTTTCGAAATTGAAATAACAATTGTCTCCCGGAACCTGACAAAAGAACTCCACACATGAGTCTTCCCATACAGGCCCCTGATCTTCAGTCGTTACAGCGCGCAGTTGCGCACCTTTCACTTTATATTTCAAATATAGAAATTCGTGGTCGTTCGTAACTTCCACACTTGCTTCCGGCGCTTCCGGGAAGGCACTTGGCCAGTTGACCTTATCTATTAGTAATATCATAACCAAAAGCCACTTAACCATTCTTCTCTAATTTGTGAATTATCGCCTTCATCTGCTCGGCTACTTTCTCTTGTTCCTCGAGCAGGCGCAGTTGCGCGCGGGTGCGAACTATATTGTGTTCGGGGTACTGAATCTTATAGTACGTGTCACCGTTCAGGTAGTCGGTGAAGAAGCGCACGGTCTGCATGTAACTCAGCAAACGGCAGCCGTAAGGCAGCAATTCCTTCTCTAAGTCGGTAAGGAAGGTTGCCTGTTTGAGATAGCCGCGTGCGTAGGCCTCGAAAATCTCCAGATCGACTCGTATATTGTCTAGGTTTGTGTCGTCTTCGAGTCCTGTGTTAGCCGCAGTACGCATGAAATCTCCAAAATCGCTCAGCACAAAGCCAGGCATCACGGTATCCAAATCAACGATGCAAATAGGTCGACCTGCTTCATCAAAAAGAATATTGTTAACCTTGGTGTCGCAGTGGTTGATGTGTTTCGGCAGTTTGCCTTCGCGGAACAAACGCTCCGCCAGACACATCTCTTCGCGGCGTTTATTGATGGCTGCTATGACATCTGCGCAGTAACCTTTACGGCCGACCGGATTAGCTGCAATCGCTTCGTCCAATTGCTGCAGACGGAACTCTATGTTGTGGAAGTTAGGAATTGACTCGCACAACTCATCAAAAGGCAGGTCTGCCAACTGGCACTGGAAACGACCGAACGCCTCGCCCGTCAGTTCAGCCGACTTAGGTGTCACTTTCTCCTGCGAAGTGGCGTTTTCGATAAGTACATAGACACGCCAATAATTGCCTTCCGGTGTTTTATAATAGAGCTTTCCGTCCTTGGTCGGAACCAGTTCCAGCACTTTACGCTCTATGTCAGTCTCACCGGCAGTTTGCAACTTCCGGCGAATATGGTCTGTCACTTTTTGAATATTCTGCTGCAAACCTTCCACATTCTGAAAGATATGGTGGTTGATGCGCTGCAAGAAATACGATTTCTCACCCGGGCGTTTTGCACGCACGACATACGACTCGTTGATAAAACCGATTTTCAGCGGTTCCGGGTCAGCCACCTCATTCCGGATGGCGAACTGATTCAAAATGTCTTTCATCTTATAACTGGGTTAAATGCTTTTTCTTAATCCTTCTATTTCCATTTTTAGTTTCTCTACTGATTCACATGTCTGCCAGTTGGCGTATTTCTCTCCGGCAGCGCGATTCTTGTCTAAGTCGTCCACGTAGATAGTTTGCGAGGAATCAATCTTGGCATCACGGGCGACAAACTCAAATATCTCTTGGCTCGGCTTGGCCATGTGCAAATGATGGGAAGCGTAGATGCCGTCGAAGTACTCACTCAAGTGGTATTGTTCGAAGATGTAATCCCAATGCATCTCGTTCGAGTTGGACAACAGATATGTCTTGTATCCCGCTTTGCGCAAATCGGCGATGTAGTTCAGCCGTTCTTGTGGCAGTTCGGCCAACATGCTCATCCAAGCTGCACGCACATCGTCGGTCGTTGTGCCGGGATGGCAATAACTACAAACACTGTCTAGAAAATCCTCGGTGCTGATATTGCCGTATTCGTAGTCGTGCATCAACTGACGTGTAGCCGCGCTCACGGCAACCACTCCTTCCCCTTCGTCATCTATTCCCAACACGTTGCGCACATTCGCTTCACCCATTAGACGCTTGAAGTGACCGACACATCGCGGCACGTCCAAGTCAATCAGCACTCCGCCTAAATCAAAGACTACCGTGTCAAACTTCTTTTCCATCATCAATACCCCATCACGTTGTATTTGCGTCCGTCAGGCATCACAACAAACAAGATACCGTTTTCCAGTACCTTGCATGGACGGGCTGCTTGCAGACCGTCATTCGTTTCTTCTATTCCTTCCGGCAGATTTCCCGGGTCTTTTGAGGCGGATTTGGAAATGGTTATTTCTGCCTTCAAATCGTTGTAACCGGTATTCTCATCCCATAGGTCTTTGTTGGCCATGCGGACTGCGTAACGCGGGTCGTTAGCAATCGACTCGTATTTGTCCGGCATCCACAGATACATTTTGTATTTGCCTTCCTTGACATTGTCAGGTATGGTTATCTGCTCGTTGATGTTGCTGTAGTAGCCGTTAGGCAACCAGCGACGCGGGTCAGCTTGCAACTTGATAGAGTAGGTATTGCTGCTGTTTTTCAGTACGATATACACCGGACGCTCGTTGTAGATAGGAGCATAGCCCACGTTGCGAACAAGGATGGTGATGTTGGCCTTGCCGCCGGGAGCAGCCTTGTCGCTGTACAAACCGTTTATCAGGTTATAGCGATAACCCATATGAACATTCAGCGTGTCGAAAATACCGCTGTTTTTCCAGCGTCTGGTAACTTGGGTTGCGTACGATTGACCGCAGAACGACCAGTGGTATTTGCTCATTTCTGATGGCGCTTTGGTATATACTTTCTCTGCCAAATCATCCTCCTCCACATTCGTTTCACCGCCGTTCGGCACGTAGAGCGTCTCGGTGGCAATATACTGACGAACTTTCGGATCGTCGTCTTTACTGTTGCTGGCATAAGTACCATCGTTGCCCCAGTTGTTCAGGAATGCGTCGTTGTGGCAACCCATACGTGCTTTGATTGTGCCGCTGAATCCTTCGGACTCAGTCAGCGGGTTTTTGTCGCTCAGATACTCAGTCTTGAGCATCGGGTAACGGAAAAGAATGAAACGATCAGTCGGAGCGTATTTGAAAAGCGACTCAATCACCTTTCGGCGGTTGGCATTCATATGTTGGCTCTCGTTGCCGTAGTTCTTGGTGTAGTACCATTCGCCCCACGAGCCGACGAATCCGGCTTCGATGGTATAGATAACATCTGCGTTGTCAATCAGGTGCTGACTCAGTTGCTCCAAGTGCTTGTCTACCCATTCCGGCGTGGCATCCACATTGTCGCTCTGGCTTTCGGTATAAGCGAAACGCAGCACGCACTTCAGTCCGTACTTACGCAATTCTGCCATATCCTCGTCAAAACCGGTGAGAATCTCTTCCGGAAGTTCTTGAGCCTTGAATTTGTTGAAATTATACAACACAAGTGCCAAGGTCTTTTTGTTACTGTTGCCCCAACTATCGCTAACGTTGCCTACGACAACATGATTGCTGCTTGCGGAGACTTTTTTGCTCAACTCTTCCGTATAGCCGCGTTCCGGGTTTTTGAAGATGGTGGTGTTGTCCGGTGTGTAGCGGCAACTCGTATTGCCTGCGTTAACCACCAGCGCAAAGAATAAAATTAAACTTGTGAATATGAATCTTTTCATTTTTTTGCCCTTTGCCATTAAATTGTGCAATAATATACCTGAAAGCATTGTTGCGCCGTTTTGCAAAATATACTTTGCAACGAAATGCGGTGCAAAATTACTGCTTTTTTTCGAAACTACCAAGACTTTTGTTCTGAAAAAATATCGAAATAGTTTTTGAAAGCGTAATAGTAAACTATTTGGAAAGAATCATTCGAAATATCGAAACTATTCAGAATGACCGACTTTGCTATTGCAAATGTGCTTTTGTGAGTGTGTGGCATGTTTCGAAACGATGGGTGAATTTTTATTGTTTCGAAACTTTCGTAATATTACGGAAAATAAGAACTGAAATATTCACTTTACATGTAATGCAACGAACGCCGACTGCAAAGTTGGCGTTCGTTTATTTTGCTTTCGTTACCTATGTCTTTCGCCTTTATAGTGCCTCTGTAACTCTAGTGAACCAACATCTTTTTGGTGTGCCATTCGCCGTCATAGAAGGCTTTGACGAAATAGATACCGGTGGAGAGTTGATAACGCAGTTTGGACAATTGTGCGTCTCCCGCGTCTTCCAAACGTCCTTGATAAACCATGATCAACTTACCGGTTATATCCAAGAGATAGAGCGTGCTAGGTGAGTCTTTTTCGGTTATCTCTTCCGGACTTAAATCCTTCGTATCGAATGGATTAGGAATAAAGTGCTCGTCCACTTGACTGATTTGTTCTTCATTCCAATGACCTGTGCAATCGGGCATGTAGCTGAACTCCACTATCGTGCGAACCAACATATCGTTCAGGTGTTCCACTTTCAGGCTGTCGGTAGTCGGTTTGAGGTGCGTTTCGCCTATGCCTGAGTCGTCGGTTAGGAAGAACGATGTGCCGTTGGTTGCCAGTGCGATGGAGCGCATCAGCAACTCGCCACTTTTGTCCAGACCGCTGCAAACGACCGGCACAATGCGCACACCCACTGCGGCTGCATTCAGTATTTGTTCGTGTAGTAGAGCAATAGTGGCAGAATCGGTATGGCATGGAGCGTCTAATATTAGGAACGCAATGCGTGTGCGCGCATTTTCGTCCCATCCTGCGCTGTTGAGTGCTGCCATGAGTGCTTCCGGAATGGCTTCCGGAAAATCGCCTCCGCCGTTTGCTTCCTGTTTGTCAATGAATGCCTGTGTGGTGGACATGCGGCTGGTCAGACGGCTGATACGTGTCAGATATTGGTCACCGTGGTCGCGATAAACGACTGCGCCTGTGCGGATAGACAAACCGCCTGTGGCCGCTTCGGCACGCGCTATCACATCGCGCATCTCTGCCTGTAGGTATCGCAATTCGTCTCCCATCGAACCGGTTGCATCGAAGATAAAGAACACATCCACACCGTCTTGTGCCTCGCACGCTTCGTCCAACACAATAGCATTGCATCCCTCGCTAAACGGCTTGGCGGAATACTTCTTGCCATTCACTATCACTCGCAGACTTTCGCCTTTCGTCCTTTCGCCTTTCGCCTTTATAGTGCCTTTCGCTTTTCGTCCATTCGTCAAATTATTCCACAACTCAGCTTTGCCGGTGTTGTCCGTCACGGCTTGATAGAGCGTGTTGCCTTGTGCATCTATTAGATTGACAGGGATGTTGGCAAAAGGATAGCCGTTGCGGTTGGTCACTTGTACCACATAACGGTCTTGCGCCAATATACGCCAGTCGTCTATATATTGTTTGTGTGTTTCGCCGAGCACATGCTGCCAGTAATTCCAACGTGCAAAATCGTTGACTTCACCCGCTGTCAGTTTGCCGGCAGAAATGGCATTGCTAACTACTTCTTTCTTTCCGCTATAGCCATAGCCGACTACCGCCATCGACGGATCGGCATCCATGACGGTTTCCATAGCGACCTCTTCTTCCGCGTACACCATATCTGCGGTAGCCATTGTGCGGGCTTTGCTGTAACGCACATCGGCAGAAATAGAACCAGTACCGCGAATTTTAATTTCTGTTCCTCTTACATAAGAGGAGGTTGGTTTGACTTTG
>JAEEGL010373181.1_pt1 | contig 35448 bp, 26 predicted proteins | sample 9134231 | NCBI WGS metagenome assembly JAEEGL01 (sample SAMN16246548, study PRJNA631951) | gut metagenome | biome: gut microbiome; feature: rumen; material: fiber-attached | host: Bos | place: Iran: Karaj | collected 2018-10 | reverse complement strand
CGCATTGTTTACGCAAACATGAAAAAAGCACTTGCGATAAACTCGCAAGTGCTTGATTTTTAGTGTGGACCAGCCAGGGCTTGAACCTGGGACCTCCAGATTATGAGTCTGTTGCTCTAACCAACTGAGCTACAAGTCCAATCTCGTATGAGATGCAATGCTTGATAGCATTGCGAGTGCAAAGGTACGAAATAAAATTAAAAATGAAAAGTGAAAAGTAAAAAAATAAATGTATCTTTGCAAAGAAATGGATAAAAAGGGAATTTGAATGGCATCTGTGGCGGCTACCATCGGCTTTTTTGATGGAGTACATAAGGGACATTTGTGCTTGATTGAGCAACTGCAAGAGGTGGCTCGACAACGAGATATTAAGTCGCTGATTGTGACCTTCGACCGGCATCCGCGGACTGTCGTCAGCCCTGGGCATGTGCCAACGTTGTTGACGACGTTGGAGGAGAAGGAACATTTGTTGCGTGCTACGGGTGTGGATGAGATAGCCGTGCTGCCTTTCACCAAGGAACTGAGTCGATTAACGGCCAGAGTGTTTATGGAGGAGGTGCTTAGTCGCGAGTTTAGTGTATGCGCATTGATGTTGGGCTATGACCATGCTTTCGGACACGGTGGGGGCTCATGGAGTGATTACGTCCGTTGGGGGAAGGAAACTGGTATTGAGGTAATACGCGCCCATGAGTTTGAGTCCCTCATGGTAAGTAGCAGCAAATGCAGGCGACTTTTGGAACAGGGTGATGTGGCTGGGGCTGCTGAGATGTTGGGACGCTGGTATTCGCTCGAGGGTGAAGTGGTTCGTGGTTTTCATCTGGGACATGAACTGGGTTTTCCCACTGCCAATGTGCAGCCTGAGACAGAAAAGTTGTTGCCGGCCAACGGGGCGTACGCGGTGTGGGCTACATTGAAGGATGGCACACGCCGCGGAGGTATGCTGAACATAGGCAACCGCCCCACCATAGGGAATGGCGAGGCGGTGTCTGTCGAAGTTAATCTGTTTGAGTATGAGGGCGATTTGTATGGGCAGCGTATCGTGGTGGATTTCGTCAGCCGTCTTCGCGATGAACGTCGTTTTGCTTCACGAGACGAGTTGATGAATCAACTCGCACAGGACGCGGAGACCACAAAACAACTATTAGCCCTTTTCTAACACAAATTTCAAATGGTTGTGTCCTGACTACGAATTACCCTAATTTGTCTAATTCTGACTACGAATTACAGCGAATTTATTCTGCCAACACCGTGAACTCGGCACCGCTGGCGAAGTCGGCTCCGTTTTGGCTGGAGAGGGCTGTGAAGCGGAGGTATCGGGCGCGTTGTGGAGTGGCAAAGAGCACTTTCTGCTCCTTCTTTGAGTGCGGGAACTCCCCTTCGCAGACGGGTTGCCCCCATGTCTTGCCGTCGGTGGAAAGGTTGATGCGATAACCTTTCACATCGCCGTTCGGACCATCTTGGCGGGGCAGATAGGTGAAGCCCTTTATCATCTTTTCCTCACCGCAGTCGAAATCCACCGTGTGAGGATATTTCGTCACGGTCACTCCATAGGCGGTGTGCCAAATGGTTTCGGTTTTTCCGTCCACCAGTCGTGTGGCTTCTTCACCTGGTTCTTCGCTGCTACATGCCAGTATGGTGACGGGTACGAATTCCACTTTCTCGAAGGTCCGTGATGTACGTATGGTCGGCGTTTCGGTATGCCAAACCGTGATGGTTCCTCCTGCACGCATATCAATGCGCTCTCCTGTATAGACTTTTCCTTTTTGTTTACTGTTTTTCGACCCCAGAGGTTGGATGGCATAGCTTACGGATTCGCCGTTAAACTCGTTGTACACAATCTTGACCTCGCCCTTTGAATCGCGTGTAAGGGCTATGGGCATGTCGCCGCCGCGTATGATGGGGAAGTTGTTTTCAGAGATCTTGTTCACGTTAGCCGTTGCGGTAGGTCGGATGAAGAAACCGAACGTGTGGGCGTCGGCATAGACGCGATCGGGTGTCAGCGGGCCGCCTTGTCCACAACTGTTGCCACCGAGGGCAGTGACTTTGGCATCGAGATGGACATATACGTGGTTGCTCTCGGGTAGTTCACACGGATGTGGAGCGTAGGTAAGCTGGAGGTCGCTCCAGGGCAGTACGCTGGTGGACATATTTCCCGTCAGTGAACCGAATACGAGGCCGTGACCCGTGGCATCAGAGAGGCTGAGCCACTGTACACCTTCGCGGTTGGCCATATCCTGTGGTTTGGGGAATGCCACAAATTGCTCCTTGACCGTGGTTTCATAGACAGCCCTGAACATGCCGCTCATGCGGTCGGTATAGTTGTTTTGTGGTCCACGACCGTAGTAGCTCATGTGGCTGCCTTCGGCCTCGAAACGCTTAGGCATACGGATGAGGTAGCCCAGACGGGGCAAGATGGCCTTCGGGTTGCTGCCAGTAATGGCCGTCTCACATTCGATAGAACCGTCGGGATAGACTGTCCATACGATGTTGCTCGTCAGGGAAAAGTCTGACGGCTCGCCACTGTCTTCGATGGTGTATCGACCGCTGCTTCCGCCGCGAATCTGCCCCTTTGTTCCGCGACTTTCCACCGTGTAGTTCAGCACCACGGCACCGTCCCTGCGTGTATAGACATTGCGAGTGAGGGCTTTGTGCCCGAGGTTGTGCAGTCCGTTCTGGTACCATGACTGGTAGAACCAGTTGTCGTTGTCAACAGGTGCGCGCAGGGCGTCCAGCACAGGTCCGCATCCTGGCTCAATCTCTCCCTGTCCGTCGTAGCTCAGGCTGTGTATGGTGCCCTGTGCATCGTCGAACACCACCTGCCACTTTGTGCCCGTAGGTGTGTCGCCTCCCGTGATTGTCGTCTTCTGGTCGGCGCTTGACGTATGGAGTTTTGCATTTCGCTTCGAAGGCATATAGATGGGCTTCACATCGCTTGCCCCCCAAAGATCCACCTGTTCGCTCATTTGCACATAGCCTTTCTTTGCCCAGGGCATGTCCTCGCGAAGCAGGAACTCCACGCGCAGGTCGTAGCCGTGGGCATCGAATTCCTCGTTCTCAAAACGCAGTGGCACGACAATAGGCTCCGTAGCACGCGGAGAGATGGATGCCATGCCATGTTCGGGGTCGCGTGGGATGGTGCTGCGACTCACGTCGAAACCGTCGCGCATGACAACCACGCTGATATCCACGTAATCCAGCGGTATGAAGTAGTTCTTGTTCGTCACCAGCAGGCGCACCATCTGGTTTTTCCCCTTCGTCCAAATGCTGTCCAACTTTACGTCGACGTTCTGATAGACGTGCTTCACGTCGAAGTATTCGGGTTTGGGTGAGAGGTCGGGCAGCATGACGCCGTTCATGCAGAACATGCCGTCGTTGGGTTTGTCGCCGTGGTCGCCGCCGTAGCCGAAGTATTTCGTTCCGTCCGGCTTATACGTGTCGATGGCCTGATCCACCCAGTCCCAGATGGCTCCGCCGCAGATGTAGTTGCTGCTCTCTATGGCCTTCCAGTAGTCGATGAGGTTGCCGCCGGCGTTGCCCATCGAATGGGCATATTCCGAGATGTGGAAGGGGTACTTCGGTCCCTTTCCGCCAGCCGCTGCAAACTGCACCCAACTTACGCTCGGATACTGGTTCGACCCCATGTCCACGATGTCGTTGTTGCGTTCGTACTGCACGGGACGGCTCTTGTCGAACTGTCGTATGGCCTCGTAGGCCGCCTTGAAGTTGTCGCCTGGTCCGGCCTCGTTGCCTAAGCTCCAGATGACTACGCTCGGAGCGTTGACGTGGGCGTGTACCAATTCCATGTTGCGGGCGATGTGTGCGGCGCGCCATTCGGCAGGGTGGGAGAGCGAAGCGTCGCCGTAGTAGTACTCGTGGCTCTCGATGTTGGCCTCGTCCTCCAGGTAGATGCCGTATTTGTCGCAGAGATAGTACCAGTAGGGGCCGCAGGAGTAGTGTGAGTTGCGGACATGGTTGATGTTGCCTGCCTTCATGAGCATCACCTCCCTTCCCATTTGTTCCCGTGTGATGGCGTGTCCGCGTGAGGGATTGTTCTCGTGGCGGTTCACACCCTTCAGTTTCACGGGCATGTCATTGATGTAGTAGTATCGTCCAGCCTGATGGAACTCGTCCTCGTCGGCTGCCGTCTCGCGTATCTCCACTTTGCGTATGCCAAAGTATGTGCTCACGCGCTCTACGACCTCGCCCTTCTTGTTCGTCAGCGTGGCCACCAGCACGTAGCGGTTTGGTTCTTCGGCGCTCCATGCCCGTGCATTGGGGATGTAGATTTGGGCGTAGGGATTGGCGTTCTGCAGCGAGGCCACCATAGGCTCTGTGTCGTCGGAGTACAGTTTGACGGGATAGACCTGATAGTTCAGCGTATATTTGTTGGTGGTCTTCACGGCCAGGAACTTCTGCAACTGCTGTAGGCTTTTGTTCTCGCGCTGTGGGTTCCGGATTTCGGCCTCGACGTTGACAATCGCCGTGCCTTGTCCCACAAATGCCGTGCGCACGGCCAGGTCGCGAATCTCCACTTGCGGGTTGGCAGTCAGGTAGGTGGAGCGGTAGATGCCTGGCAGACGGAACATGTCCTGTGCCTCGAGGAAGGAACCGTCCGAATTGCGATATACCGCTACGGCCACCACGTTGTCGCCGTAGGGGTTCAGCCAGGGCGTGATGTTGAAGCGGGCCGTATTGCGGCTGTTTTTCGAGAAGCCCACATAGTGGCCGTTAATCCATAGATAGAAGAAGGAGTCCACACCGTCGAAGTTGATGTAGATGTCTCGTCCGGCCCATTGGGCTGGTATTTGGAATGTGCGGCGATACGACCCCACTTCGTTGCGGTATTTATATGTTGTCCAATCCGTTGGGGGAGTGCGCATGACGCCTCCTTTCCAGTCCCCGACAGCCACTCGGTGCTGGAAGATGACCTTCTGGTTCACATATATGGGCACGCCGTACTTCATTGTGCCGTCTTTCTGCAGTCCCTGCACGTTCCAGCAGCCGGGCACTTCTATGTCGTCCCACTGCGAGTCGTCGAACGCGAGTTGGTGGAACGTGGAGTCGCGCCGACTTGGTTCTGGCACCCATTGGAACTTCCATGTCCCGTCCAAGCTTTGGTAGTAAGTGCTTCCCTCAGGCAGGACGCGCAGGGCCTCCTCCTGTGTGGCATACGAGAACATCCACGCCCTTGGCTGTTCCTTGTTCAGGGCCAACCGTTCGGGTGACTGCCATTCCGTGCCGTCGGGGGCGGCAGGTGCGGCGTTGTACTCAAATCCTGCGAGCATCGTTTCCTGGGCCGATGCCGATAGCGCGAAGCCCGTAAATAGGGCTAAAAGTATCTTCTTCATTACTGTATTGTATTGTTTGCAGCCGTAAAAGTAAGAAAAAACATTGAAGTCTGCAACCTTTGGAGCCTATAAAGTGCAATTATGCCTTAATTACGTCTTAAAAACAATGTTTCAAGTAAAAAGAGGCGACCCTCACGGGCTGCCTCTTTTCGGTTTTCAAAAGCATTGGTTGTTTTATTAAATAAGAGAAAAAGTGGTTTTGGTTTTCTCATTTTACCACGACGAGCGTGTCTGCCTGGGGGGGCGACAGCACGGCCTCGGTCTGCTGAACGGGCTCTGGCATGTCCATGAAGAGGTGGATGGAGTCGGTCTCTGGGGTGAGTGCCGACAGAGCGCCCGTCGTTGAAGTCTCCTCGTCGTTGTTGTGCTGGAATCCTTGTTGCGAGGCCATCCCGATGGTGAGCACGACGGCTACGATGGCCGCGGCGCGGTAGAAGGGTGCCAGTCGCTGGGCGAGGGTAAGGCGTGAAGGAAGGGCAGATGCATCTGGCATCTGACATTTTACATTTCCACAGACCTCCCCTATGCGGTTCATCAGTTTTTCATCGAAGTCGTCGCTCAGTTGTTCATTGGCCATTTCTTCTTCGGCCTGGAACAGGCTGGCGTATGGCAATAGGCTGGCAGGGATGTCGCTCTGTGCAAAGAACTTGCGCAAGATGGCTTCCTCCTCCAGCGTCGTCTGGCATTCCCAGTAGCGCTCCAACAGTTGTTCGATGTATTTATAGTCCATATTATATGTCTAAAGACCAAGGGCTAAAGGCTAATGTCCAAGGACGTATGTCTTCCCCTTTATTAGTAAGACGACTGAGAAAGGAAAAAGTTACAAGTTTTTTTGTTTTTTTTACAAAAATCTTGTGACTTTTATTGCGACTCGGCAATATTCATGCAGCAAGACATTGCTCTCGCTGCTCAAAAAGTTACAACGTCTCCCGTATTTTTTTTCGTGCTCGATGCAAATACACTTTCACCTGACTTTCCGTAAGTCCCGTGATATGGGCAATCTCGTCGTATCGCAAACCCTCTACATCGCGCAGTTGCATGACCGTGCGCTGCACCTCTGGCAATTCATCCATGAGTCGACGGACAGCTTCTACGCGTTGCCGTTGGTCAAGGATTTCATCAACGGCGTTGTCTGAATTGGCAATTTCACAATTGGACAATTCCACTTGCTCCTTGCTCCTTGCCCCTTGCCCCTTCGTATGGTCGAGTGCCAGCCGTCGGGCGATGGTCAGGCACCAGGCTCCCATGTTCTCTATCTGGTGCCATTCGTCCCGCCGTTCCCACACCCTAATGAGGGTGTCCTGCGTGATGTCCTCCGCTTCCTGCCTATCGAGCACAATGCGCAGGGCTATCCGAAAGATTTTATCTTTCAGTGGCAGTATGTCGTGCTGGAAGTCGAGGTGCTTCATAGTTTGCAAAGTTAGGACTTTTTGTTGGATTCTCATAATTTATTTGCAGAAAAGGTAAAGAACATCCCAATCTATCCCTTTTCCATAGTGTTTTGTACTATTCAAATTTGCCCATATCTCAAAGAAAATGCGAGTTGTGGGCAAATATAATTGACTTATGCTTGCCCATATCGTAATTATTCAGTAAATATGTCCCATGAAAACATCCCCTGCTACTCCGTCGTGGGCAGCAGGGGATGAGTGTTTCTGAGAAGTGAGTATGTACTAATTATTGGATTCGCGCACGGGGCGAACGCTTTTCCCATAGTAACGGCCGTCGTGGTTCAACTTGACATTGGCCGAATTGAAGCTCAGACCGTACGCGGATTGCGGGGAATTCGCGTAAAGCATGCGCGACCAATAGTAGCCGTCCGAACCCGCACTGCCGAGCGAACTATCACCGCGAGCCCCAGCAGCGGGCAAAAATAGGCTGTTGCCATTGCTTTTACTGGTTATTAATCGTCCATACACGCCGTTCTGCGTTGTCCATGTGGTGGTTGTATAGTTGCTATTGATGAGTTCACTGAACTGTGTTTTCGTTGGTATACGCCATTTTCTACCCCAGTTCACGTAGGCGGCATCATCTTCAGGTTCCAGTTCGGTCAAGTAGTCCGTGAAGCCGTTTGGGCCCAAATTGTAATTAGTGCAGTATTTCGACATGTAATGTTGATTAGTAGCGTTGTACCTATATGTCGTCCAGGAGAATGTGGACTTGCTCGTTGTCTCGGCCCAGGCGAAGTAGTCGCCGTATTCTTCGGGGCTGTCGGCACCGATGTTGCAGGTTGCCCAAAGTGTACCAGAGGGTAGGCCGAGGTCAACGTACTCATGGCCCACAATTACTTTACAGGTAGCATATACGCCACTGCCATCGGCGGCCGATGCCGTAATCGTACACGTTCCTTCGGCTATGGCCGTTACCTGACCTGCCTGGTCAACGATTGCAACGGACTCGTCACTGCTTGTCCACGCAACATTGGGATTGTCAGCATCAGCAGGTAAAACTGTAGCAGTGAGTTGATTGGTATTGCCGACATTTATCAAGTATAATGTTGAAGACGAGAGCGTAATATCCGTAACAGGCTGAGACAAGACGGTAACTATGCACTCAGCCTCTATGCCACTTGCATCCGTAGCGGCACAGGTGATGGTACAATTACCCTTGCCCGTGGCTTCCACCATGCCAGAATTTGAAACCGTAGCCACATCCTCGTTGCTGCTCGACCATACAACACCAGTATTACTTGCATTCTCAGGGAGAACTGTGGCCCTAAGTTTCTTATAACTATCAAGTGCAAGCGTCAGGCTGGTCTCGCTGAGGGAAATACTCGTAACCAAGACAAACGGGCCAGTACTGAGGTAACGCGTAAAGACGCCTGTTGCATAATCTATGGTCAATAGATACTCCGATGTAACCTCACACAGCGACAAAGCCTTGAGAGGTGCCCCATTCGCTTTATACACAATCAGAAGTCCCTGAAAGGGAATGTACTTGAACGTGGCACCGCCTGGGTATGTGGTGGTGCCGTTGGCTTCCAGCGTGAACGATGTTCCATCAGGCGCGTACCATGTACCTGCCACCAAGCTGTTGTCAACGCTGTAGGGATTAAGGGCAATGCTGCCCTGCGCCTCTCTGCCCAGAATCATGTTCACCGATTTTGTCACGTCGGCAATCTCTAACTTGCCATTTTGGTCGGTGTCGCCCAGCAAGAGGCTCTGGGCACTCATTGTCGTTGCTACAACAAGCAACAACAAAGAAAAAAATGTTTTTTTCATTTTTGTTTTTCCTATTCCCCCAGTCCCCCAGAGAACACTTAATAACGTAATGAAGCGTGGAACTGTATGTCCACATCTCTTTGATGTAGGTCCTAGGATAACCCGAAAGATGAGATGATATAATACAACATTCCACGCCATATACGTGGAAGTCATCATGTCAAATCTCTATCTTTCGTTGTGAAGTTTCCTAGGCTTTACATCAAAAGAGATAAGAGCATAACGCTTCTTGATTTCCAATAAAACAGTGTCGGCAACGCCACTGCGTGCCCAAGTGAGACGAGTCTCACGATGCAAAGTTACAAATTATTTTGGAAGAATCGACAATAAAAGAAAATTTTTCACGAATAAATATGTCTTGTTCGTGTTATTATATTAATGTACGCGCATAGATATATCAACCTACGCCCATAGGTTATGCAACCGATGCTCGGAAGTTAACTTAATATAAGTTTATTCCATCGTGATGGGTTAATCATTCCATCGGCATTGAATAATCATTCCATCACGATGGAATAAGCGAGTGTTAACTTAATCTCAGAGTGATGGCTCGCGAACAGAGGGGGGCAAATTATACAAAGATAATTATAATAGTATTATAAAGCAAGTTTTCCTTGAAAAAATGTCTTAATGGCAGTTCTTCCGTGCCTATTCCGACAGGATTGTTTCACCGATTTTTACTTGGTGCACGCCTTGGCGGATGGCCTGGAAGGCATTCTCTAGTTTGGGGAGCATTCCGCCCGATACGATGCCTTCGGTGCGGAGGCGATGGTAGTCGGCTTCGGTGATGTGTGGAATGAGGGAATCGGGGTCGTCGGGGTCGCGCATGACGCCGCGCTTCTCGAAGGCGTAACGCAGGGTGACCGTGAAGTATGGAGCCAGCGCGCAGGCCACGGTCTGTGCCATCGTGTCGGCATTGGTGTTGAGAAGATGACCCTTGCCATTGTGGGTCAGCGGGGCGATGACGGGCGTGATGCCCTCGCGCAGGAGCATGGCCAGACGCTCGCCGTCGGCACGATCAACATCGCCGACCCAACCATAGTCGATGCGGCCCTTCAAGGAACGTCGGTGACTGCGTATGATGTCCATGTCAGCCCCCGTCAGGCCCAGGGCGTTCACTCCGGCTGTCTGCAGTTGTGCCACGATGCGTTTGTTCACCAGTCCGCCATAGACCATGGTGACGACGCGAAGCATGTCATCGTCCGTAATGCGGCGGCCTTCCACCATGCGGGTTTCAATGCCCAACTGGGTGGCAAGGGCCGTAGCCGACCGACCACCGCCATGCACGAGCACTTTAGGTCCCTCAATAGCAGCAAAGTCCTGTATCAACTGGGCGAGCGATGCGGCATCCTCAACAACGGCTCCGCCAACCTTCAGGACCGTTATCTTATTCAAGATAGGTGTATCCATAGAGTCCTGCTCGGTAGTTTGAGATAAACTCCTTGCCTTCGCTTTCGGTAATCTTGCCGTCCTGTACGGCGCGGCTCACCCAAATTTCGAGGCGACGGACCAGCTTCTTCGGGTCGTACTGCACGTATTCCAGCACGTCGGCCACCGTCTCGCCGTCGATGACCTGCTCAATCTCGTAGTTCTCCTTCGAGACGGAGATGTGGACGGCATTGGTGTCGCCGAAGAGGTTGTGCATGTTACCCAGAATCTCCTGGTAGGCACCTACGAGGAAGACGCCGATGTAGTAGTGCTCGTCGGCCTTGACGGGGTGGAGGGGAATATAGTTGGTCTGGTGACCGCCGTTGACGTAGGCCGAGATTTTGCCGTCGGAGTCACAGGTGATGTCCTGGAGGGTGGCCGAGCGTGTGGGCTGTTCGTTCAGTCGGTCGATGGGCATGATGGGGAAGAGCTGGTCGATGCCCCACGAGTCGGGCATACTTTGGAAGAGCGAGAAGTTGCAAAAGTATTTGTCAGCCATCTGCTTGTCGAGCGTGCGCAGTTCGTCGGGCACGTGCTTCTGGTGGTGAGCTAGTTCGGCCACTTCGTGGCTGATGGCCCAATACAGGGATTCTATCTGCGCGCGTGTTTTGAGGTCGATGATGCCGTGGCGGAACAGGTCGAGCGCTTCCTCGCGAATGTCTTCGGCATCGTGCCAGTCCTCGAGGAGCGAGCGACTGGAAAGTTTGTCCCATATCTCTGTCAGGTCGTGTACCAGTTTGTGGTCGTCGGGCCCCGGCTGGAAGTCCTCGGGCATCTGGGGCGCGCTCACGCTTTCCAATACATCGATGATGAGTACGCTATGGTGGGCTGTCAGCGAGCGTCCGCCTTCGGTGATGATGTTGGGGTGGGGGATTCCGTTCTTGTCGGCAGCCTCCACGAGGGTATATACACAGTCGTTGACATACTCCTGAATGGAGTAGTTGACGCTGGACTCGGAGTTGCTGGAGCGTGTACCGTCGTAGTCAACGCCGAGACCGCCGCCGCAGTCCATGAATTCGATGTTGAAGCCCAGTGCGTGCAGTTGCACATAGTATTGTGCGGCCTCGCGCAGAGCGGTGGAGATGCGGCGAATCTTCGTTATTTGGCTTCCGATGTGGAAGTGCAGAAGGTGCAGGCAGTCGCGCAAGCCCATTTCGTCGAGCATTTGCAGGGCCATGAGCAGTTCGGAGGAGTTGAGGCCGAACTTCGATGCGTCGCCGCCGCTCTCGCTCCACTTGCCGCTGCCGTTCGATGCCAGCTTGATGCGAATGCCAAGGTTGGGGCGCACGCCTAACCGGCGGGCGGTTTCGGCGATAATCTTCAACTCGGGCAGTTTCTCGATGACCAGGAACACGCGCTTCCCCATCTTCTGTGCCAGCAGAGCCAGTTCGATGAAGTTCTGGTCTTTGTGGCCATTGCAGATGATGAGCGAGTCGGAGTCCATGTTGGTGGCCAGCACGGCGTGCAGTTCGGGCTTTGAACCAGCCTCCAGACCGAGGTTGTAGCGTTTGCCGTGGCTGATGATTTCCTCGACGACGGGGCGCATCTGGTTGACCTTCACGGGGAAGATGATGAAGTGTTCAGCCTGGTAGTTGTACTCTTTGGCGGCCTTGCGGAAGCACTCGTCGGTCTTCTCAATGCGGTTGTCCAGGATGTCGGGGAAACGCAGTAGGACGGGAGCCGTGACATGGCGCGTGGCCAGTTCATCGACAACCTCTTTCAAATCCACCTGCACGCCGTTCTTCTTCGGGGTGACATAGACGTGCCCCTTGTCGTTAATACCAAAGTAGTTGACTCCCCAACCCTTGATGTTGTAGAGTTCCTCGGAGTCTTCAATACGCCACTTCTTCATAATTCATAATTCTTAATGCATCATGCATAATTGGGCAGCGCCCTTATCTCTAATCAGACCTCGTGGACAAGCACGAGGCACGATGACTTGATCCCTAATCTCTAATCCCTAATCCCTAGTCCCTAATCTCTAATCCCTAATCCCTAATCCCTAATCTTCTAATCCCTAATCCTAAAGCCTAAAGATTCAACTCTTTACGCAGCATGTCGATGGTGATGGCAATCTTCTCGTAGTTGTCCATGAGGCTCACGTCCAGCGTATGCTTGGCCTGGGTGTAGAAGGGTTCGCGCTCGGCCAGCGAGTCCTTGATGTATTGCAGCAGTTCGTCCTTTCCCTTTCCCAGGATGAGCGGACGTACGGTGCGCCCCATCGACAGGTGCATGCAGAGCACTTCGGGCGAGGCTTTCAGATAGACCGTTTCGGCCTGTTGGTTCATGTATTGCATATTGTCGCCGAAACATGGCGTTCCGCCTCCGCAGCTTACCACGACGTCTTCGAACTCTGCCACTTCGTGCAACATGCGGCGTTCCAAGTCGCGGAAGTACGCTTCGCCACTGTCAGCAAAGATGTCGGCCACCTTCTTGTGGTAGCGCATTTCGATGTACCAGTCGAGGTCGTAGAACTGAAGGCCTAATGCCATGGCCAGTTGCCGGCCGATGGTCGTCTTGCCAGACCCCATGTAACCGATGAGTATGATACGTTTCATTTGCGTCGGTTGTATGTGCGGCGTGTCTTGCCCTTGGTTGCCTTTTCCTCCTGGCTGTTTATAATCTGCAGGCACTCTTCCGATGTCAGTTCGGTAGCTCGCTTTTGGTCGGCTTTTGCCAGACGGAAGTTGTTGCCTTTGTACTGAAGGTAGGGTCCGAAGCGTCCGTTGATGATGCGCAGTTCGGGCTCTTCGTCGAACACCTTCATTATTTTGTTGGCCTCCTCGTCTTGTTTCTGTTGGAGTAGGTTTTTGGCCTCTTCGAGTGTGATAGTGAGCGGATCGGTGTCTTTGGGGATGCTGACGAATTGCCGCTGGTGCTGCACGTATGGACCGAAGCGCCCGGTGCCTACGGTGATGGGGGCACCGTCCATCTCTCCTAATGTGCGGGGTAGGCTGAAGAGGTCGAGAGCCTCTTCCAGTGTGATGGTCTCGATGCTCTGTTCGGGGCGGAGGCGTGCGAAGCGAGGCTTTTCTGTGCTGTCGGAAGTGCCGATTTGTGCCACACCGCCAAAGCGTCCGATTTTCACTGTCACGTCGAGTCCGGTCTTGGGGTCTTTGCCGAGATTGCGTTCGCCGATGCGGTGCTCTTCGCGTGTGTTTAGCGTTTTTTCCACCAGAGGGTTGAATTCCTCGTAGAACTTGTGCATGGACTCGGTCCACTGCTCCTTGCCTTCGGCAATCTCGTCGAACGCCTTTTCCACGTCGGCTGTGAAGTTGTAGTCCATGATTTTAGGGAAATGCTGGAGCAGGAAGTCGTTGACCACGGTTCCCGTGTCCGTCGGAATCAGTTTGCCTCGCTCGCTGCCCACGGTGATGGTCTTCTCGCTCTCTTTTATCTTGTCTCCCTTCAAGGTCAGTATGGTGTAGGGTTGGTTTTCGCCGGGCTTGTCGCCTTTGGTCACATATTCACGGTTCTGTATGGTGGTGATGGTGGTGGCGTATGTGGAGGGACGACCAATGCCCAGTTCCTCCAGCTTCTTGACCAACGATGCCTCATTGTATCGGGCCGGGCGTTGTGCAAAGCGCTGTGTGGCGGTAAGTTCCTGTCGCTGCAGCTGTTCTCCTACGGTCATCTTGGGCAGACTGCCCTGCGGGGTTTCGGTGTCCTCTTCCTGTGTCTCGCGATAGACGCGGAGGAAGCCGTCGAACTTCACTACCTCGCCCGATGCCACGAACTGGTAGTCCGATCCGCTGACCGTGATGTTGGCTGTGGTCTTCTCCAGTTCTGCGTCGGCCATCTGGCTGGCGATGGTGCGCTTCCAGATGAGTTCGTAGAGGCGTCGTTCCTGACTGTTACCTTCGAGTGTAGTGCGGTCGATGTAGGTGGGTCGGATGGCCTCGTGTGCCTCCTGTGCGCTCTTCGAGTTGGTGCGGTAGCGACGTGTCTTGACGTACTGTTCGCCCAAATGCTCGGCGATGTAGGCCTTCGACGTGCTGAGGCAGAGGTTGGAGAGGTTGACGCTGTCGGTACGCATGTAGGTGATGTGTCCGCTTTCGTACAGTCGCTGGGCCACCATCATGGTCTGCGCCACGCTGAAGTTCAGTTTGTGGGCAGCCTCCTGCTGCAGGGTACTGGTGGTGAAGGGCGGTGCTGGTGTGCGCAAGATGGGTTTGGTCTGGATGTCCTCGACGGTGAATTGCGATGTGCGGCACTGTTCCAGGAACTGCTCGGTCTCCTCCTTGGTGGAAAAGTGGTGGTTCAGCACGGTCTGCACCTCCGTGCCGTCGGGCAGCAGGAATTGTCCTGTCACGCGGTAGTAGTCCGAGCCTTGGAAGTTGTTGATTTCCCTTTCCCTTTCCACAATCAGGCGCACTGCCACGCTCTGCACGCGGCCTGCCGAGAGGGCGGGCTTCACCTTGTGCCACAGGACGGGCGAGAGCTTGAAGCCCACGATGCGGTCCAGTACGCGTCGGGCCTGCTGGGCGTTCACCAGGTTGAGGTCAATCTGACGCGGATGCTCTATGGCGTCCAGAATGGCCGTCTTTGTGATTTCATGGAAAACGATACGTCGCGTAGTTTCAGGCTTCAGTCCCAGCACCTCGTACAGGTGCCACGATATGGCCTCTCCCTCGCGGTCTTCATCGGATGCCAACCACACCATCTTGGCCTTTTGGGCCAGTGTGCGCAGCTCGTTCACGATACGTATCTTGTCGGCAGGAATTTCGTACTGTGGCTTGAATGTGTCCGTGTTTATGCTGAACGTCTTTTTCTTCAGGTCGCGAATGTGTCCGTAGCTCGACATCACCTTGTAGTCCTTTCCCAGGAACTTTTCTATTGTCTTGGCCTTTGCAGGGCTCTCCACGATTACCAAATTGTCTTTTGCCATAAGCGTTATATTTGTTATGCGAGTGCAAAGTTAGGGCAAAAATATCATTTATACCTTATTTATATAGGAAAATTTGTCAAAAATCTTTCGACGCCCTTCCGGATGCTCGTCAGCCCGAACAGCTCAGGACGTAAGTCCTGCAAGGGAATCCATTGGGCCTCCTCCGCATCGTCCATGGCCTTGACCTCTTGGTCTTCGTCCACCCGACAGAGGTAGAACATGTCGATGGTGTGTACAAGAAAACCGCTATACAAGTACTGGTTGGGCAGCGAGAACAGGAACTTCGTGTCCGTGACCTCCAGCCCCGTTTCTTCCCTGACCTCGCGCCGCACGCCCTCCTCGCTCGTCTCCCAGAGGTCGCTGAAGCCGCCCGGCAGGTCCAGCGTTCCCCGTGCCGGGTCCTTGGCACGGCGTACGACGAGAATCTCCTTCCTATCTTTCACTGCTTCTTGCCCCCTGCTCCTTAGAATCACTGCCACCGTGGCGGCACTGGGGTTGAAATAGTACGTGAAGCCGCAAGCCTCGCAGTGCTTGCTCTTCTGGTTGTGCTCCACGAAGTGGGGCGATCCGCATTTGGGGCAGTAACGAAACTGGCTGAGTGGATGTTCCATAGTCGTTGATATGAATTTCACGGTGCAAACTTACGAAATAATTCCGATATTCGTCACATTTCAACCTGACAATTCACAGCACACCCCTTCGCCACACCTCAACGTAAGGCCAGACTTGGCAGGCGTAATATAAAAAACTCCCCATTTCTCTTGCACCGATGAAATAAAATGCTTAACTTCGCACTGCTGAATCTTAATTTATTGTAAACTATGGAAACTATCATCTCTTGGTACAATGCCTTGCCGACCCAGATGCGTGTCTATTGGGGCATTGCCATCTTTGCCTCGGGCGTGTTCCTTGTTCAAATGATTATGACCTTCATCGGCATTGGCGACGCCGACGGTGGTGACGCCGACTTCGACCTGGGCGACGGTTCGGGCGACACACTCGACACGGGTGGCACGCTGCAGCTCTTCTCCGTGCGCAACATCATCAACTTCCTCCTTGGCGTGGGTTGGGGTGGTGTGTGCTTCTCTGGTTCCATACAGAACCAGACTCTGCTGGCCTTGGTGGCCCTCCTTACGGGTTGCGTTTTCGTGGCTATCTTCATCATGCTTTTCCGCCAGATGCGTAGGTTGGAGCACGACGGAGCCTTCCGCGTCGAGGATTGCGTGGGGCAGGTGGCCGACGTCTATCTCCGCATCCCTGCCCAGCGCGGTGGCGAAGGCAAGATTCAGTTCTCGTTCAACGGCTCCGTGCAGGAATTGCCTGCCATCACCGATGGTCCCGCCATCGCCACTGGCCAGAAGGTCCGCGTCTGTGAAGTCATCGGCGGTCATACCGTACTTGTTGAAACTCTTTAGATTGAGAATTGAAACAACGAATTAAACGAATTAAACGAATAGACTTTACACCGTAGGCCAATTATGCATTATGAATTATGCATTATGAATTGACTTCATAACCTTACAACCTCATAACCTTACAACTATGGAAATCTATCTTCCCCTTATCCTTATCGTAGTGGCCGTGCTCTTGGTCATGGCCCTCTTGAATCGCTACCGTCGTTGTCCCTCCGACAAAATCCTTGTTGTCTATGGCACGCAAGGCTCCAGCAAGAGCGCTAAGTGCGTACACGGTGGCGGTACCTTCGTGTGGCCCATCATTCAGGACTACGCCTACCTGTCGCTGACCCCCATCAGCATCGATGCCAACCTCACCAACGCCCTGTCGCGCCAGAACATCCGCGTCGATGTCCCCTGCCGCTTCACTGTCGGTATCTCTACCGAACCCGATTCCATGCTGGCCGCTGCCGAGCGATTGCTGGGCTTGACTCCACAGCAGATTCAGGAACTGGCTCGCGATATCCTCTTCGGACAGCTCCGTCTCGTCATCGCCACCATGAGCATCGAGGAACTGAACTCCGACCGCGACAAGTTCCTGGAAGCCATTTCCTCGAACGTCGAGGTGGAACTGAAGAAGATTGGTCTGCGCCTCATCAACGTAAACGTGACCGACATCAACGACGAGAGCGGCTACATCGAAGCCCTCGGTCAAGAAGCCGCTGCCAAGGCCATCAACGAGGCCAAGGTTCGCGTGGCCGAACAGGAGAAAATGGGTGAAATCGGTAAGGCCGATGCCGTCCGCGAGACACGTATCCGTACCGCTGCCGCCAATGCCGAAGCGGTGAAGGGTGAGAACGAGGCCAAGATTAACATTGCCAACTCCGATGCCGACCGTCGCGAACGCGAAGCCGAGGCACAGCGCCGTGCTACGGCTGCCGAGAAGGTGGCTCAGGCCCAGGCCCTCGAAGAGTCGTATGCTGCCGAGCAGAAGGCCGAAAGTGCCCGTGCCGAACGTGAACGCTCGACGCAGAACGCCAACGTCATTGTGGCACAGGAAATCGAGAAGAAGCGTCTCGTCATCGAAGCCGAGGCTGCTGCCGAACAGAAGCGTGTCAACGCCAAGGGTGAGGCCGATGCCATCTTCGCCAAGATGGAAGCCGAGGCCAAGGGTCTGTTCGAGATTCTGACCAAGCAGGCTCAGGGTTACGACAAGATGATTCAGGCCGCCGGAGGCGATGCCACCAAGGCCTATACCTTATTATTATTAGAGAAACTGCCCGAACTCGTCAAGACACAGGTCGAAGCCATCAAGGGCATCAACATCGACAAGGTCACCGTTTGGGACAATGGCACTGGCACCGCCAACGGGCAGACCAGCACGGCCAATTTTCTCTCCGGCCTCATGAAGAGCGTGCCTCCTCTCGGCGAACTTTTCGACCAGGCCGGCATGTCCCTTCCCGAATACTTAGGACGGAAGAAGGACGATGAGCCTAAGTCCGCCGAGGAGTAAAAGCGAGGCCGTAGTGCCCTGCACCTTTCGTAGATTTAAAATCATAACAAATGAGGATTGCCCATGTCGGCAATCCTCATTAACTTTGCAGTCGCAAACAGAAACGTAAACGACAACTATGAAACTCAAGACACTTTTTCCCCTTCTCGTCCTCATGTTGGGCATATTCACTTTCGTAGCTTGTGGCGACGATGACCACCCCGTCATTCAGGACGACGATGCTGCTGCAAAAGCCATTGTCGGCACTTATACGGGCTGGACGCATCTCGAGAGCAACTACATCAATAAGAACTATGCGAACGACACCCTCACCCTTGCTTTGGCCGACGACCACACCCTCACCGCCACCTTCCTTAATAAGACGTGGGGCATCGCTACCATCAAGGGCATCAAAGCCCAAAAACTCGATGACTGCTATGCTTTTTCGGGTGGCGAAGGCTCGTTTGTCATGAACGATATACGGCAAGGCGGCACGCAGGAGTTCCCCTGCAAAGTGGGCAATGGTGTCGTCAGTCTCGACCTAAAGACCCTTCAAGTCACCATCTTGGCTACTATGACTATGGCTGGCGGCCATGGTGAAATGATATACCTTTTCCAAACAGGCGAAATGCCTACTACGGAGTAAGCTATAGATGCACATAAATAAAAGGTTGATTATGTTTGTTTTCAGCACGATGGCCATCATTGGTCTCCGTGCTGAAAATGTTTCATCCTCCACCCTCCATCCTTCATTCTCCACCTCTGAACTCTCCGACACATCACGCATCGTTGACCTCGACGAGGTGGTCATCATCGCCCAGCCTAAGGAGAGTGGCAGGCTGCGCACGTTGCCCGTCAGTAGCACCATGTTCTCCGCCAACGACCTCCAGACTCTCCGCCTGAGGGATATACGCGAGGTCAGTCTCTACGTCCCCTCTTTTGCCATGCCTCAGTATGGTTCGCGCTACACCTCGTCGGCCTACGTCCGCGGCATCGGTTCCAAGGAGGGTTGCTCGGCCATTGGCATGTACGTCGATGGCATCCCCCTCGTGACGAAGAGCATGTACAACCAGCACATCTATGAGATTGAGCGCATTGACGTTCTTCGCGGTGCGCAGGGCACGCTCTATGGCATGAACACGGAGGGGGGGCTGGTGCGCATCTATTCCCGCAATCCCATGAACTACCAGGGCACGGACATCAGCGTGGGCGGAGGCATGTATGGCCAGCGCAGTGCCGAGGCAGCGCACTATCGCCGCTTTAACGACCGTCTGGGGCTGTCCGTGGCTTCGTTCTATGATGGGCAAAATGGTTTCTGGCAGAACCAGACCACAGGCCAGCGGGCAGACCTCAGTAACGAAGCGGGTGGACGGCTGCGTCTCGTCTATCGCCCTTCGTCGTCGCTTTCCTTCGACTATACCGCCGATTACCAATGGGTAAATCAAAACGGCTTCCCATACGGTCAGCTTAATCTTCAGACGGGGCGTGCCGCATTGCCCACGTCGGACTACGAGAGCGACTACCTTCGTCACCTCTTTACCACGGGACTCACGACTCAGTGGCAGGCAAAGACGTTCACCCTCACCTCAACCACCAGTTTCCAGTATCTGCGCGACCATATCCACATGGACGTCGATTATACTCAAGCGGACCTCATGCGTATGAACCAGCACCAACGCCAGCGTGCCTTGACCGAGGAACTGACGCTGAAGGGCGAGCGGAAACGTTGGCAGTGGGCTTCCGGGGCTTTCTTGTCGGCGCTTTGGCATCGTGTGGATGCCCCTGTCATCTTCCGTCCAGGCATGAACGACCAGTTGTCCCAGACCATTCAGGACTTTGCCTACAACGGTATGTTCAACGCCATGTCGGGCCGGCGCATGAGGGAACTCATGGAACAAGGCCTTTCGCGCGAGGAGGCACTTGCCCAGGCCGATGCCGAGACGGCTGCCGACATCGAGGCACGAGGTGGCGTACACATCCGCATGGACATCGACAAACCCATCTTCGGCCAATTTTCCACACCGCAGCAAAACCTCGGAATCTTCCACGAAAGCAATGTCAAGATAACCGACCGCCTGACGGCCACCCTCGGCTTGCGCTACGACCTCAGTCACGTGGCCATCGACTACAACACGGGGGCAGAGGCACACATCGTGGAAAGTGTCCTCGGTACCAACGTCGATGCCCGCATCACGGACATCCTTGCTCACAAGGAGGACAACCTCTTCAACCAACTCTTGCCGAAGGCAGCGCTGCGGTACGAATTTGGAAACAATTCGTCAACTCGTCAACTTGTCAACCCGTCAACTGTTTTCCTCTCCTTCAGCAAAGGCTATCGGGCCGGTGGCTACAACATCCAGTCGTTTGGCGACATCCTGCAACCCGAACTGCGCAAGTATGCCCAACAGACACGGGCCGACCTCACTGTCACACATGACGAGGCCGCATACGCCCAGATTCGGGATGCCATCAGCTACAAACCCGAAACATCGTGGAACTACGAAGTGGGCACTCACCTCAACCTCTTCGACAACCGCCTCCAGCTTGATGCCACCCTCTTCTACATGGAAGTCCACAACCAGCAGGTGTCGAAGTTTGCCAACAACTACGGCTATGGTCGCTTGACGGTGAATGCAGCCAAGAGTTACAGTTGCGGGCTGGAGCTCTCGCTTCGTGGTCATGCCCTCGACAACCGCCTCACCTACGGGCTTTCATACGGCTACACTCATGCCGCCTTCCGTCGTTTCGAGGATACCATTGACGGGCAGGATGTTTCTTATAAGGACAATCTTGTTCCCTTCGTCCCTGCCCACACCTTGGCAGCCCGTGCCGATTATCGCATTCCGTTTGCCACAAAGTCTTTGTATGCACTCACCCTCGGCCTCGACGCTACTGCCCAGGGCCGAACTTACTGGGACGAAGCCAACACCTATTCGCAACCACTCTATGCCACCCTCGGTGCCCATGCCCGTCTCGATTTCTCCCACGACATCTCCCTCCGTCTTTGGGGCCGCAACCTCACCAACACCCGCTACAACACCTTCGCTTTCGACAGCAGTGCCACAGGTCAGCAACTCCACTATGCCCAGCGAGGCACGCCCTTGCAAGTAGGTGCGGATCTGACGGTGCATTTTTGAATACGGCAGAATCATTCATCACATACTAAGATTCTTTACCATGGTAGAAATAAAAGCAAGAGGCTGTGTCGTTCATTTTGACACAGCCTCTTCCATTTCATAAAGAACTACGTATTATGCTATTTTATTGGCTAATAATCGACAAGTGTTTTCGTTGTCGTTATGACTTCAATTCGTGTAATTTGTGTAATTCGTAGTTGTAATGACTCGTTGTCTTACTTCAGCACCTTCTTGCCGTTCTCAATCACGATGCCCTTCTTCACGTTGCTGACTTTGCGTCCGCTGAGGTCATAGACATCATTCTTAATTTTTAATTCTTCATTCTTAATTGTATTGATGCCAGTGGCTTCGTCGAGGCTCTTGATGTGACGGATGGCGAGGTCCGTGGCAGAGGACGACTGCTGTTCCCAGCTGAAACCGCAGCGGGTGGGCAGGAATGCCTTGTCGGCATCGGTGCGCACGAGCACGCTCTCCAGAATCTGTACATCCTGCTTGGCGGGGATGCCGTAGCGGCCTTCGCAACGGATGGTTTCCCAGCTGCTGCCGAATGAAACGGTGTTGCCTTCAGCGTCGCTGATGCGTACGTTCTCCAGATTGTCGCTGATGCGTGCGGATTCGGTGTTGCGCACGCGCAGGTACTGTGTCGTGGGGGAGAATACGAGATACGGAACACCGGCCTCAATGCCCTCAGCGGTGCAGTCGATGAAATAGAGGCAGAGGGTGGTGCCTTCCTGACCTATGCCCACGAAGCGCTCCAGCGTTGTGCCTTGCAACTGCTCTGCGCTGACCGACATCGGCAGGCACAGCGTGTTGTAGCCGGCAAAGAGGTAGCGGTTCAGCTGTACGGTCTGCTCCGTATTGCTCAGTTGCTCAGTGTTCAGGGTTGCACTACTTGCATAGACATTCTTCACCTTGTTTTGTGCCAAGGCAGGCACACACAATGTGGCCATAGCCACCAATGAGAGTACAAAATGTTTCATAATATTTTGGTTTTTGGTGTTAATCTGTTGCAATATTACAAAAAAAATAAATAAGTTGTATCACAAAAAGGAATTTTTTTGTGAAATCATATATCTTCGGCCGATACGAGGCCGTGGGTGACGGCGTAAATCGTCAGGGAGGACACCGAACGCATGTGCAGTTTGTCGCAAATGTTCTTGCGGTGCGTGATGACCGTGGGCAGGGAGATACACAGCTGGTCTGCAATCTCTTTGTTTATGAATCCGCGGACTACCAGGGACAGCACTTCGGCCTCGCGGGGCGAGAGATTTACCTCCGTGTTCTCGGTAAAGACGGGTGCATGGCCCCGTGGTTGCTGTTTTCCTCCGTGGGCATGTTGGAACAGGGAGAGGATGCTCTTTAGCAGGTCGTGCTCCATCTGGGAGGTGTTGAGCGTATGGAAGTGCTCGAACTGTTTGCCGACGAAGGGCTGGGAGGTCAGCACGATGGTTTGCCGGGGCCTCGCAAGAAAGAAGTCGGCGTGGGCTACCAGTATTTGCGTAGAGACGAAGAAATGGAAAAAATGCACGGTTTCATCGGAAGATTCCTCTTCCATCAGCATATCTTCAAGCGAGGAAAACGTGCTGATGTCGGCCATCGGGGCGATGTCGCAGAGTATGCCTTTCAGCCCTGTGGCCTCCAATGTGTTTTGGTCTATGATTGCTATTCGAGGAAGCATGGAAAAGTGAAAAGTGAAAAATGAAAAATTAAAGGTGAAAAATGAAAAATTAAAAATGAAAAATTAAAAGTGAAAAGTGAAAAATTAAAAGTGAAAAATTACCTTTCTCATTCTCTCATTCTCTCTGCAAAGTCTTTGCTGACGAAGTTGTCTGTGCTCTGACAGGCTTCGGCTGCGAAGGACGTGGCATAGTGGATGAGGCTTTGCCACCCTTCGCGGTCGAGGGTGGGCAAGTGGTCGCGTGTCACGTTCTCGCGGATGAGGCCATAGATGAAGCCGGCATTGAAGTTGTCGCCTGCCCCTACGGTGCTGACGATGTTCTCGACGCGTGGAGCTTGGAAGTCGTGGGCGGCAGTGGGCGTACAAATGGTGATGGTGTCGGCTCCTGCCGTGCAGATGAACAGCGGGCAATATTTCGAGATGTGACGTTCGTAGATTTCGCGTGCATCGCGACTTTGGTACATCACATCGAAATCGTCTGCCGAGCCCCTTACGATGGTGCTTTCGCGGAAGTTCTGGTGTATGGCGGGAAGCAGCGCACCGAGCTCGTGGGCGTGGCTGCGGCGGAAGTTCAGGTCGTAGTAGAGTATCGCCCCGGCCTTGTTCGCTTCCTCCAACGTGGGAGCCACTTGTGGGCGCATCCCTTCGCAAATGGCATAGTACGAACCATAGAGCAGCACGTCGTCCCTCTTGAAGTCGGGCACGGGCCAGTCCTTGTGTGCCCGTGGGGTTTCCTTATAAAACTGGTATGTGGCATCGCCGTTCTCGTCGAGATAAGCCAGCGAGATGGCACTTTTCTCACCCTCCCGAACCTCAAAATTGTCGATGGATACGCCGTTTTTTGAAAGAAAGTCCTGTGTGTCCAATCCCACGCGGTCGTGCCCCGTATAGCCGATGAAGCGGCACGGCAACCCTGTCCGTCCGATAGATATTATCGAGTTGAAGCAACTGCCTCCAGGCACGGCAGCCACGGGCTGTCCATGCTTAAACAATATGTCCATGATGGTCTCGCCCATCCCAGTTATTCTGCGCATAACAAATGATTTTACTGCAAAGATACGATTAAGTGAGCGAAATGCCAAATATATTTGAGCATTTCCGAACGTGAGTATTTAAAACCGCAGGTTAAAGATACGATTAAGTGAGCGAAATGCCAAATATATTTGAGCATTTCCGAGCGTGAGTATTTAAAACCTCAGGTTAAAGATACTCTTTTCAGGGTTTTCAGTTCATGGTATTTACTATGTAAATACGCGAGAACGCAGGAGAATTAAAGTGTATTCCCCAACGTGGGACGAGCGTTCCCCGACGCAGAACGTTGGTTCCCCGACGAGAAACGGACGTTCTCCGTCGAGGATTGTTGTATGCTTCGAGAACCTTCGCCTTTTACGCCTTGGCGTTAGCTCTTATGCTCTATAGCCTTTGGGCTTATGCTCTATTGCCTTTGGGCTTTTGCACTATGGAGCCTTTGGCGTTGCTTTATAGAGCGTGCACCACGGCGTCATGTTGTATGTGTAAAAAGAAGGCAGGAGCGATAACCCCTGCCCTCGATGCATGTCTCCATGCCTGTTTCCTTTATTTTGTGACGGAGATAAACTATATACTACACTACTGGTCTTACAAGTGAAAGCCCAAGTGAGTTGATGATGTTAAGGAAAAGGCCTGCACTGGGTTCCACGCTTCCGTTTTCAATTCTTGAAATGTAGGATTTCTTTGTACCGACGCGCTCTGCCAATTCCTGCTGTGTTATGCCTTCTTGTTTGCGGGCATCGTGGATAATGGAGCCTACACAATAGGAATAAGCCTCCCTGCGGAACTCTTCACGTTGGGGTGTGCCTGGCGCACCATACAGGGAATCCAGAACTTCGTCAAAATTCCCAATGTCTTTTCTATTTGCCTGCATAATACTCATTTTTTAGTTTTATTGCTTTCTCAATCTCCGAACTCGGAGTCTTCTGTTTCTTTTTCTGGAATCCGTTAAAAAGCATTATTATATTGCCATCGTCAAATATGAAAAAAGCCCGATAGATATTACCACTATGTTGCGCCCTCAATTCATACACCCCCTCACGGATATGCTTCACGTAATTTTGGTTAATCCGTTGCTGTGTCTTTAACATATCAAGAACATAGGATACTTTTTTCTTTGCCCCTGCATCCAAAGACAAGAAAAAGTCGATGAAATAACGCTTGTAATATAATATTTGCCTTTCCATGCTACAAAGGTACACAATTGTTTTCAAATATGAAAACTTTTTCAGTTAGTTTTTTTGTGTAAATCAAAAAGGCTTGGGGACAACAGCCCGAGCTGGAGCCTTTGGCGTTGCTTTATAGAGCGTGCGCCACGGCGTCATATTGTATGTGTATTTTGTTCTATAGATATTTTTTTGTCATTCCTCATTCGTTTATCACAATTAATTCGTATCTTTGCACCATGCTGTTGCCACAGATGTCAGCGGACAGGCGGCAGTACCTTATTGGAATATTAACACGCGTTTGCTGTTATTCGGAATTGCCCTTACGAATCTACCACATTCAACAAGGATACCAAACTGAAAGAGTAATAAGTAAACGTCTATGCGTAAGCATGGACGTGACTTATCTGGTTTGGTGGGCTTGTGGTAGAGCCCGTAGGGCATGGATGAGAAATCGTTCATGCTTCTTTTGTGCTCTGCCCGTGCCCACACCTCCGAAGATAAGCAACGCCATGAAACGCATAGCGTATGGCAAACAAGAACCTCAATCAGGCGAAAGAGGCCAAGAAGGATGAGTTCTATACGCAACTCATCGACATTGAGAACGAGCTGCGCCACTATCGGGAACACTTCCGCGATAAGGTGGTGTTGTGTAATTGTGACGACCCCTACGAGAGCAACTTCTTCAAGTACTTTGCCCTGAACTTCAATGCGCTGGGTTTGAAGAAACTGATTGCGACCTGCTACGACGGCTCGCCTGTGATGGGCGATGAGTTGATGCTCGACTTTGGCGACTTTACGGAAGAACCCAAGAAGATTGCCTATAAGGTGGAGATAACCGAGGTGTCGGATGTGAACGGCGATGGGGTAGTGAACCTTGCTGATGTGCAATGGTTGTTGCAGAACGACAAAAACGTTCTTTCTATCTTCAAAGGTAGTGGCGACTTCCGTTCGCAGGAGTGCATCGAACTGCTGAAGCAGGCGGACATCGTTTGTACCAATCCACCTTTCTCGCTATTTCGCGAATATGTGGCGCAGTTGATGAAGTATCATAAGAAGTTTTTGATAATAGGGCATCAAAATGCAGTAAAATATAAAGAAATATTTCCTCTTTTTATGCAGAATAGGTTATGGCTTGGATATGGCTTCAAAGGAGGTGCAGCGCATTTCTATTCTGTATATAAAGATATAGCAACAGCTGGCGACCATCGGGAAGGTATGATTCGAGTATCGGGTGTTCACTGGTTTACCAATCTTGATACAAAGAAACGTCATGAAGAGTTAATCTTATGGAAAAAATACACGCCTGAAGATTATCCCAAATACGAGAATTACGACGCAATAGATGTGAAAAAAGTAGATGACATCCCAGATGACTATTACGAAACGATGGGAGTTCCGATAACCTTTATGGATAAGTATAATCCTGAACAATTTGAAATACTTGGAAATGCATGTGACACAGATTGGCTAAGATTTGCTGGATTTAAGCCTATGGGACAAGCTACGATAGATAATTTGAGGAAACAAGGAAATATGGCTCATGTAACAGCAAATATGAACTCTCCTTACATTATAAAGAACGGTTTAGTTTCATTGCCATATGCCAGAATCTTAATCCGCAGAAAGCAATAAACCATGGAAATAACGTTAAAGAAAGTAACCGTCCGCGACCTGACAATGGGGTACGAGGACAACGAGGAACTGGGCGTGAGGGGCTTTGGTGGTCGGCTTGACATTCGTCCGCCCTATCAACGCGAGTTTATCTATGACGAGAAGAAACGCGAGGCCGTGATTACTACCGTCCGCGAGGGCTTCCCCTTGAATGTGATGTATTGGGCAAGTCGGGACGAGGATGCAGACGTGCCCTTCGAGGTGATGGACGGACAGCAGCGCACGATAAGCCTGTGCCAGTATGTACACGGCGACTTTGCCTACGATTTTCAGTATTTCCACAATCTGACGAAGGAGGAACAAAACCAGATTCTCGACTACGAACTGCATGTGTATGTGTGCAAGGGAACAGACAAAGAGAAACTGAAGTGGTTCGAAACCATCAACATCGCAGGCGAACGGCTGACACAGCAGGAACTACGCAACGCCGTGTATGCAGGACCTTTTGTGAGCGATGCCAAACGCTATTTCTCGAAGTCGAATTGTGCGGCATTCAACATGGGCAAGTACCTGATGAACGGGTCGCCCATCCGTCAGGACTTCCTCGAAACGGCTCTCAAATGGATTGCTGCCAGCGAGAGCAAGCCAGGCATGAAGCAAACCATCGAGGGCTATATGGCACAACATCAGCACGACCCGAATGCCAGCCAGCTATGGCAATACTTCTCGGCAGTCATTACTTGGGTGACTGCCACCTTCGATGTGGGCAAGCGCAAGCAGATAATGAAGGGCGTGGATTGGGGGGCGCTCTACGACCGCTATCATAACGAGGTCTTGGACAAAGCCGCATTGGACAGGGAGATTGGCAAGTTGGTCATCGACTCGGAAGTGCAGAACAAGAAGGGCATTTGTTCCTACGTTCTCACGCGCGACGAGCACGACTTGGGCTTGCGTGCCTTCCCTGAAGACATCAAACTGGCTGTCTATGAACAGCAGTCAGGCATTTGTCCGCTTTGTGGTCAGCACTTCGAGATAGGACAAATGGAAGGCGACCACATCACCCCTTGGCGCGACGGTGGCCGAACTGTGGTGGAGAACTGCCAGATGCTCTGTCGCGATTGCAATAGACGGAAGGGGGCAAGGTGACTGCGCTATGACATCGTGATTCGGCATCAGCCGTATTCTTTGCACGTATCTTATATAATAATAAGGTATCCTGTCAAAAGTGTTTCCCATACAATACAATTTATGGGGAATTTTGTTTGCCATGCTGTACAAATCATGCAAAGTTGGACGTATATAAGTGAAAATGTTCAGCATGGAATACAGTTTTTTATAAAATCTGTTTGCCGTGCAAAACATTATGTGTAGATTTGTAGCGAATAAATATAAAATCTCGACTTTATAAGCGACTAAGAACATGAAGGATTTGAAAGGAACGAAACTTTGGCTGAGCGCATTGCTTCTGCTCGCCTCACTGACGTGCAAGGCCACCCTGACGCTCACGCATTTGCGCGTAAATGACCTAACCGCCCCCATGGGCATCGACACCCAGACACCCACCTTCAGCTGGCAGGTGGAGGGCGCAGGGCGCGGATTCATTCAGCAGTCGTACAGCATCAGCGTGACCGATGCCGAAGGCAACGTGGCCTGGCGTTCGGGCGATGTGGAAAGTCCATGCCAGAGCGGCATTGCCTACGAGGGCACACCGCTCAAGAGCTGCACAGCCTACAAGTGGACAGTCACGACCCGTGGGCAGCACGGCGAAGAGGCCACGGCCACAGCCGATTTCGAGACGGCATTCATGAAGGCTTCGGAGTGGACGGCACAATGGATAGGCAAAAACCAAAAGGCACAAGCGGCCAAGTACGAGGTTGTACTGGACGAACCTGTCACTTGCCGCTACGTCCGCCTGACCGCCAAGGCGGCAGGTCTGAGAGCTTCGACGGATGCCGGTTTCTCCTTCGTTCAACTGGACGAGGTGGAAATCTTTGCAGACGACGAGAACATAGCCCGCACGGCCACCTTCTCAGCCTCCAGCAACTGGTCGCTTCCCCAATATGGATGGGACCTTTCGTACGTCAATGACGGACTCATCAAGGACGGTTCGCGCAACGGATGGACGACACAGCAGAACGTCTCGACGGGTGTCACGCTCACAGCCGACCTGGGATCCGCACGGACCATCACGCGCATTGTGCTCTATCCCCGACAGAACGACCATGCCGTGGGCGACGAGAACCACGTGGCCAACTTCCCTTCGTCGTTCACACTGGGCAGTTCTGCCGACGGACGTTCGTTCAGCACGTTCTATACAGCTACCGATATTGAGCCTCCAACCTACTACAGTGCCAACACGCGTATTCCCTACTACCACAAATCGTTCCAACTGGCCGACGGGAAGACCGTCCGCCGTGCTCGCATCTATGCTTCGGCTCTGGGCGTGTTCACCATGCAGGTGAACGGTCAGGCCGTGACGGACGCCGTCTTGGAACCCGGTGAGAGCGAATACGAAAAGACCATACTCTATTCGACCTACGACGTGACCCGAATCCTGCACCCCGAGAGCGAGAACAGCATTACGGCTCGCGTGGCGGGCGGCATCTACAATGTGGAGCCGCTGACTGGACGTTTCTCCAAGGGGGAGGTGACAAACCACGGTGAACCAGCCCTGCTGGCCGAACTGCTGGTGGAATATACCGATGGCACGCAAGAGCGCATCGTGACGGACGGCACATGGCTGACAGCTCCCAGTCCTACGCTGGGCAGCAACTGGTGGGGAGGAGAGGACTATGACAATTCATATTCTGACGAATTACTATCCAACACGGATGCAGAGGGTTGGCAGACGGTGAGCATCGTCACACCTCACTTCACTTCGCCTCACAGCGGTGTGAGCGGTTTCGGTACACTGCGCAGCCGCATGTACGAACCACTGCGCGTCGTGGAAGAGTGGCCCGCCGTCAACGTCAAGACCATCCGGAGCGGAGGCTACACCCTGCGGATGGTGGACTTCGGACGCAACTTCGCCGGACAGTATCGTTTCCGTCTGAAAGGACGTGCCGGACAGAGCATCAGCCTGCGTTGCGGCGAAAGCCTCAACCCCGACGGTTCAATCTACATGGAGAACTTCTACACGGGACCGGCTGAGACCTACGACCAGTACACCTTCCGAGGCAGCGAAGAGGGTGAGACGTGGGGGCCGGAATTCATGTACCACGGATTCCGCTACCTCCAGATTATCGGCCTTGACGAAGAACCGCGCCCCGAGGACTTCACTGCCCTGCGCATACGCTCAGACGTGGAGAACATCGGTTCCGTCTCCACGTCCAATCCGCTCATCAACGATATCCACGTCATCTGCCGCGACGCCATCGCCTCACAGCTCTACAACAGCATCACCGACTGCCCCCACCGCGAGAAACTGGGTTGGCTCGACGTGCCCAACGAGATGTACACGTCGCTCAACATGAACTTCCACATGCAGTCGTTCTACAAGAAGGTCGTACTCGACTGCTTCGATGCCCAGCAGTCCGATGGCCACGTACCCAGCGTAGCACCCTACTACATGAACGTCTATGGCAACGACGTGAACTGGGGCGGAGCGGCCATTCTCGTACCCTACCGCAACTGGCGCTACTACGGCGACCCGTCGCTCATGCAAAAGTATTATCCCCAGATGCGCAAGCTCATCAACCACTATACGGCCAACACGACAAACTATATTATCAACAACTCGTTTAGCGTCCTCAGCGACTGGGGACAAGAGACGGCCGGCGTATCACCCATGGTGCCCACAGAGTTCACCGAGACCACGACCTATTACTACCTGCTGCTCGCAATGGCCGAGATGGCCACCGAACTGGGAAAGACCACTGACGCCACTTCCTACACGAACCGCGCTGCCAACGTCAAACGTGCCTTCAACCAACGTTTCTACAACAGTACCACGGCCACTTACACCAGCGTGAACGGTGGTGGAGGCCGACAGAGCGAGCAGGCCATGCCGCTTTACTATGGACTGGTGCCCGAGGGCGACGAACAGCGCGTGGCCGACGTCCTGGCCAAGCGCGTCCTCACCGACGGCTACAAAATCAAGACGGGAGAGATTGCCCTGAAGCCAGTGTTCATGTCGCTGGCCCAGTACGGACACAACGACGTTGTATGGCAGATGGCAAACCAGACCGACTGCCCCAGCTATGGCTATTGGGTGCGCCAAGGCTACACCACCACACCCGAATATTGGGACGTGGGAGCCTTCTCGCAAAACCACTGCATGATGGACCACATCGAGGAATGGTTCTACACTCAACTGGCTGGCATACAGAACACGGGCACAGCCTTCCAGACCTTCCGACTGCATCCCTATCTGCCCGACGACCTCAACAGTCTTGACGTCAGCACCCAGTGTAACTATGGCCGCATCCGCGTCTGCTGGCAGCGCACCTCAGACGGCTTCCACTTCCAGTTCAGCGTTCCCGCTGGCACTGTGGCTACCATCGTCCTGCCCACCATCCAGGACCGACTGGTCACCGAAGGGGGTAGCCCCATCACATTGGGCAGTCTTGGCATCCAGTCCGTCACTTACGGCACGGCCGAAACTGAGATTACCGTAGGCAGTGGTAACTACGATTTTGTCATCGGAAAGGGCAATCCTACCCACATTGATGACGCTAGTCTGTCCGCACCTGCCATAGGCCGGCAACACACAGTTTACGACCTTTCGGGACGACAACTGAAAACCGTTTCACATCCCGGCATCGCTGTCGTGGCTGGACAGAAGACCGTCGTCCGCTGAGTCAGTGGGCAAGTAATCGCCCTTGCCGCTTCGCTTGTCGAAGAAATCGGGGAAATCATAACTGAAATGTCGGGATTTTGTTGTACCTTTGCAGCCAAATTCCATTGATATACATGAACATGTTTGATTCCAACCCTTCCATTACTGAAATGGAAGAGCCGATACTGGAGACGGGCTCTTCCGCTGAGACTACAAATAGGTTCCAAGGACTGGGGCTCAGGCAAGAACTGCTGAGAGCCATCGAAGAACAAGGTTATGAACAGCCCATGCCCGTGCAGGAGCAGGTGATTCCGTGGTTGTTAGGCAGTGAAAGCCGTGACCTTGTGGCACTGGCGCAGACAGGGACGGGCAAGACGGCAGCATACGGACTTCCGTTGTTGCAATTGCTGAAAGACCTCTCCCAGCCTCCCCTTGAAGGGGAGGAGAACCCCCAAGTTCAAGAGAAATTCCCCCGCCCTTCAAGGGAGGGCCGGGGTGGGTCTTCTCCTTCTGTGCTCATCCTTTCGCCCACGAGGGAACTATGCCTGCAGATAGCCGACGACCTGCAGGGCTTTGCAAAGTATATGCCCGAGGTGCGCATACTGGCCGTGTATGGCGGAGCGAACATCGAACCGCAGATTCGGGCGCTGAAGCACGGAGTGGATATCATCGTGGCCACGCCTGGGCGACTTGTCGATTTGATGACGAGGAAGAAGGTGGCCATATTGGACGATGTGCGCTATCTGGTGCTCGACGAGGCCGACGAGATGCTGTCGATGGGGTTCCAGGAGGACTTGGACACGATACTCGAAGGTGTGCCCGAGGAGCATCGCACGCTGTTGTTCTCGGCCACGATGAGCAAGGAGATTGAACGTATAGCGAAGAAGTACCTCAAGGACTCGCACGAGATACAGATAGGAAGCCGAAACGAAGGCGCGGAGAACGTGAACCACGTCTATTACATGGTGCAGGCGAAGGACAAGTACCTGGCTCTGAAGCGCGTGGTGGATTACTATCCGCGCATCTATGCCATCATCTTCTGCCGCACGCGAATGGAGACGCAGGAGGTGGCCGACGCCTTGATTCGCGACGGCTACAACGCCGATGCCCTGCATGGCGAACTGAGTCAGCAGCAGCGCGACCTGACCATGCAGCGTTTCCGTCAGCATCGCATACAGTTGCTCGTGGCCACCGACGTCGCTGCACGCGGATTAGATGTCGATGACCTTACCCACGTCATCAACTACGGTATGCCCGACGACGTGGAGTACTACACCCACCGAAGCGGTCGCACGGGGCGCGCCGGCAAGAAAGGTACGTCGATAAGCATCGTCCACATCCGCGAGAAGAATAAGATAAGGCAGATAGAGAAGGTGATAAAGAAGGAGTTCGTGCGCCAGTCGCTGCCCGAACCGAAGGAAATCTGCGGCAAGCAGCTCTACCACGTCATCGACGAGATTGAACGCGTGGAGGTCGATGAGGAGCAGATAGCCCCCTTCATGGAAGACGTGCAGAAGCGCTGGGCATGGCTCGACAAGGACGACATCGTGAAGCGCATCCTCAGTCGCGAGTTCGGACGCTTCCTGCGCTACTACGCCAGCGCACCGGAGATAGAGGAGGTGAGCGAGAGCAAGGCGAAGAGTAAGGAGCAAGGCGCAAGGAGCAAGGGACAAGGAGCAAGAGGCAAGAAAGGCGACCACACGGCTGAGGAGGGCTACACACGTTTGTTCCTTTCCGTGAGCAAGATAGACGGTTTCTTTGCCAAGGACATCATCAAACTGATAAACGACAAGGTGAAGGGTCGCAAGGTGGAAATCGGCCGCATCGACCTGCTGAAGAACATCTCCTTCGTGGAGGTGGCCGAGGAAGATGCCGACCGCGTGGTGAAGGGACTGAAAGGCACTCGGGTGAAGGGCCGCGAGGTCGTCGTGGACTATGCCGACAATCCCAACCACAGTGCCCCCTCAAAGGGCGGTGACTCCAAGAAGAAAGACAGGAAGAAAGACAAGAAGAAAGACAAGAAGAAAGAACAGTATCCTACCGACTTTTTCGACGAACCTGTTGGGAAAAAGAAAGAGAAGAAGGGCAAGTCGTCTCCCTCTGGAGGCAAGAAAGGGGCCAAGCCCAGTCGCGAAGAACGTGGATATACGGAGCCGCGTGGCAAGAAATTCAAGAAAGAGGACTGGATGAAGTTCCTGCACCCGGAACTGAACAAGTGATGTCCCTCTACTGCGAATAACGACTACGAATTACGCGAATTAAACGAATTAAATACAAACACAGATTTCATAGATTACACAGATTGTTTTACGACTACGAATTACGCGAATTAGTTTTATTGGCTTCATTCGCCGACTAAGACAAATAAATGCAGGTCTATGAGAAGGGAGATTGTAAGAAGGAATCTGCGCCTGTTGCTGCCGTCGGCATTGCTCAGTATATTCCTATACATATTGTTACACGAGTTTGGGCACGTCATCGTGCTTTGGTCAGTTGGATCCGACATCACAGAGTTCAGCATTGCTTCGGCTCATGTCAATTACGTGGGAGGCCAGTGGACGGATGTGTCTGACCGATGGATGCACCTCAACGGGGCGCTGTTTCCCTTCATCATTGCCGCGCTCTATATGCTGCTGTATCGACGCGACATGGAAAGCCCATTCTACCGTATCTTTTCGGCTTTCTTTGTGTTGATGCCCATCTGCTCCCTGTTGGCGTGGGTCGTCATCCCGTTCTTGTACCTTCAAGGCGAAGCACCTGCGAACGACGATGTCACGAAGTTCCTCTACAACTTCACGCACTACCATCCTGCCTACTGGGTCAGCATCGCTGCCGTTTTGGCCATAGTCGCCTCTCTTTCCCTCACCCTGTGGAAGGGTATTATCCAGAACCTCGTGTCTGAACTTCGGAGGGCAAAGGACAGCAGGCACTAATCTGCCGTCGTGTGCTTCGGCTTATTAATCTTGTGGTGCATTGAATCCTATGGGCCTACGCTGCTTTTGAGACCTTTCGGTTTGCAGTTCCACTAATGCCGTGCTTATGGCATCGAGTTGGGCACGGGTGTCCTCATTAATTTCGTTTTGGTCGGACAGTATGTCTTCTACCTCCTGACGCAGTTCTTTGAGGCCTTTTTCCAACTCTTGCAACTTGCTTGGCATCATGAGTGTGGGTAGTGACTGACGAACAGCAACGAAAGCACGCATGATGCCACGGTTTATTTTTATCGCAGAGGGCGACCTCAATACGCTACTTAACATGGCGACCCCCAGTTCTGTGAAAGCAAAAGGAAGATATTTTATATTGTACCCTCGCCCTTTGTTCATGATGCCAATTTGGCATCTTGAAAGTTCTTCTTGAGTTAGCTCAAACATAAAGTATTCTCCTTCAAAACGCTCCATGTTGCGTCGGACTTGTCTTTTCAATTGAGCGGTATCTACACCGTATGCTTGTGCAAGGTCGAAGTCGAGCATTACGCGCTGGCCACGTATCTCGTATATCTTGTTTTGTATTAGTTCTATGTCATTCATGCCGTAAAGATACGAATTATTCTTGAACGCACTACATAGATGAGATAATTTTTGTACCTTTGCACGATGATAGTATAGTAACATAATAATTCATGGATAATTCATGTTTAATTCATGGCAATTCATGTAAAAGCGAAAGAATAAAAATTCATGGATAATTCGTGTTTAATTCATGGCAATTCGTGTGAAAAGATTAAAAAAACAATTCGCGTAAAAAAGAAAAAGAATACATAATATTTTAAGTATGAAGAAACTACTATTCCTGTCGCTGCTCCTGTGCAGCATGGCATCAAGTACTATAAACATGAATTATCTCAAATTAGCCACGAATTATTCATGAATTATATTTTGAAGAACTCCCCTAAGAACTATAAAGACACTGTCTATACAATTATTGGGGCAGCAATGAGGGTACACAGCGAGTTGGGATGGGGATTATTAGAGCCTATCTACAATGAGGCATTGCATATAGAGTTGCTTGACCGTGGTATTGACAATGAACAGGAAAAATTATTGCCTTGCTATTACCGAAATCAAAAGATGGACAAATCCTATCGGATGGACATTGTGGTGGACGACATCATTGTTGAATTAAAATCGGTTCGTGAGATTATACCAGCTCATCGTGCTCAGTTATTCAATTACCTACGCCTGACCAAAAAGCCCATAGGACTCATTATTAACTTTGGGCAACAAAGTCTGCAAGGTGAGAGATATGCCTTCATTGAAGATACAAATGAATGTTATTT
>JAEEGL016816880.1_pt1 | contig 35454 bp, 33 predicted proteins | sample 9134231 | NCBI WGS metagenome assembly JAEEGL01 (sample SAMN16246548, study PRJNA631951) | gut metagenome | biome: gut microbiome; feature: rumen; material: fiber-attached | host: Bos | place: Iran: Karaj | collected 2018-10 | reverse complement strand
CGAGCTATGGGCAAGGGAGAGTTGGCCATGCTTTACGCACCTGATCTCAAGATGGGGTCGGCCCTCAATCGCCTTTCTTACTGGATGCGCCGCAGTCCCCAACTCATGCGCGACCTTGCCGATGCCGACTATCGTCCTCAACAACGCCTCCTCACCATCCGCCAGGTCGAAATCATCTTCCGTTACCTCGGACAACCTTAGGACCTCACCTCAGCCCTCTCCAAAGGAGAGGGAGAATATATTCCGCCCCGCCAGTATCATAACCAGCGGGGCGGAATATTAGGTGGTAAACTTTAAACTTTTATCTATTAACCTACTAAGCTATTAAGCTAATAACCTCTTAAACCGTAAACGGTAAACTCTTAAACGTTAAGCTACTAACCTACTAAGCCATTAAGCTACTAACCTATTCGCTCGGCCCAATGGACGCTTGCTCCCTGCCATTTACTTTACCAACGAGTAGTTCGTACTTCTTCCTCCTTCATTATTTTTTATCAGCACCCCCTTTTCTAATAGGTATTTGATGTCATTCAGTGCAGTGTCTGACGAACACTTTCCTATTTTTGCCCACTTGCCCGAAGTTAGTTTCCCAAAGAAACCATCAAACTGCATATTGATTATTTTCCGTTGTCTCTCATTCACCACTAAACCTGCATGATTCTCCCAGAATTGAGCCTTCTCCAATACCGACGAAAGCGTATTTTCTGTTTCTGCCAATGCGTGATCCAGACAATTGAGAAACCACAACAACCACTCAGTGATGTTCCCATCGCCACGCTGCGTGCGTTCCAAAACATCGTAATAATCTTTTTGGTTTACCTTCATCTCGTTCGACATACTATAGAAGCGCTTGGATGAGTGCTCGCTACGAGCTAATAACATGTCAGTGATGGCACGCGTGATACGTCCGTTACCATCGTCAAACGGGTGAATGGACACAAACCATAGATGTGCAATACCTGCCTTTACCACTGCATCTGTACCATCATCCTTATTTACCCAGTTGATAAACCGATGCATTTCCTCTGGCACTCGCTCGGCCTTAGGAGCTTCATAATGTACTATTTCGTGTCCCATAGGTCCCGAAACTACTTGCATTTCTCCGCTGCGATACTTGGCAACTTCGATGGAATACAAACCACTTCTTCCTGATGGAAAAAGCACATTATGCCAACCAAACAAACGTTCATCGCTTAATGGTTGATCGTAATGCTGTGTTGCATCGAGTAGCATTTCTACGATACCCTCCACATAGCGTGATGCAGGTACTATTCCAGCTGTTTCAATCCCTAATCGACGGGCTATCGACGAACGAACCTCTGAAACGTTAAGCATCTCACCTTCTATCTCGCATGAGCGTACTAACTCCAGGGACATTGTGGTCAACATTGCTTCGTCCTGAAAATCAAACCCTAGAGACGACATCCGTCCCAACATCAGCCCCTGTCGTGCACGCACACTCCCCAAGAGGTTCATTACCTTCTGTTTGTCATATTCAAATTTCCACCAATTATTTCTTTGATGCAAATACATATTTAAGTTTTGTTAAGCATTTATACACAGTATCACTATGCAAAGATACAAATATGTCGGCGAATAACCCAAATATTCACCGAATTTCTTTCGGCGAATGCGTTCTATTTATTAATTCCTCCTCCATATACCTCTTAAACAACCCCATTCTTCACTCTTCATTATTCATTCTTCACTAGCGAAGCGCCTGAAAGACCCCGTTAACCTATTAAACGCTTAAACCGTAAATGGTAAACTCTTAAACGTTAAGCTACTAACCTACTAAGCAATTAAGCTACTAACCTGTTCGCTCGGCGACGTAGGAGACGCTTGCGTAGCAACGCGGAGCAAGTAACCGGACGACCAAAGGTCTACGCTTGCGTAGAGAAGCGGAGCAAGAATCTTTTAAACCTTTAACCTGTTAACCCGTTAACCTTTTAACCCTTTATTTCACATCATTTCATCCTATCTCCACAGAGCTCAGAAAATGAGCCCTCCCATGTCGTATATTTGTATCAGGTTTTAAAACCCATGCGAGTCGTTGGCTTCGCCTCTACAAAGAAAAGGGCCCTATCTCAGTTCGGGAGATGTCCGACACTTGCATTAAGGGAATGAGGCACGGAACCCCTAGGGCTTATCGCATAACCCCTAGGCCTTCTGCCCGAAGCCCTAGAGATTATAAAGGAGTAAATAAGGAGATCAAGGAAGATACAAGTCGAATGAACTTAACTGGATGCATACTTTTGGGTTCTATCGTCCGTGAGCGAAGCTCACATAACTCCCTAAGCCGAAAGGCTGATAACTCCTAAATAATCTCTCAACTTTTAATTTTTCACTTTTAATTTTTAATTTTTCGTAATCCTATGGCAAAAAACAGAATCATCGGACACATCAATTACTCTAAGGGTTTGCGTCTGAAGAACCCAAGTGAGAAAGACTCCGAGAAGCAAGTAGTGGCCTATAACCAGGAACTGGAGACCATCGACCTAGCCCTGTTGGCAGAACACATTAAGGATCATGGTTCCAGTTACTCCAAGGGTACCATCTTTGGTGTCCTGACGGACATGGTTGAGTGTATCATCGAACAGTTGCGTGGCGGTTATGGTATCCTGCTCGACGGCCTTGGCAAGTTCGGGACCAGCCTGCGCTGCTCTGGTGCAGAGTCGGCCGAGGAGTTCACTGCCGCCAACATCACTGGCGTGAACCTCACTTTCACCCCTGCCGAAGAAGTGAAGCATGCCCTGAACACCAACATGGAGTTCGAGTACGTAGGCACTCGCAAGTCTCAGGCCGAGGCTCGGAAGACTGAACAGGCCGACATCAACTCAGATCTCGGTGTCACCCCCTCGTCAGGTGGCAGTGGCTCTGGCAGCGGCGACAGCGGCGACGTAACGCCTTAAGCGAAAGCCCCCTCTGACTCCCCCGTAAGGGGGGAGGAAAGCCCCTCTCCCTAAATCCCTCCCCCGAATGGGAGGGACTTTTGGGGGGGAGGAAAACCTCACCCCCTAACCCCTCTCCGAAAGGCGAGGGGGTAGGGGAACAAAGAGAATGTGATTTAACGAAAACCGTAAAAAACCTTTTGTATGCTTGGTTGGGACCGTCTTGCGACGGTTGGCAATATTGCCCGATTACGCCTCTGTAAGCTAGCTTAAGCGTCGCACTCAGCCATCATCGCCGCACTTCGTGCCCCCACCAAGCAACAAAGAAAAACCATCTGTCCTCGACAGAAAAACCGAACATTTTCCATTTGACACATGACACTTGACATTTCCCGTTGAAAAAGGTTTTTAATGTTTTCTTCGAAGTGAACACTAGCACGGAGTGCTGCAACTGGAGCGAGAGGGGCATGGGAGTTTGCTCACAATGACACTTTCGGTTTCGGATGCAAGTATCGAAGAGACGAGGTGACCACGTAGAAGTTGTTTTTTCGGTTTTTGTTAGAAATAATTAGAAAATCGTCCAATAGTAAATGAATTTATGAAACAAGAAAGAAAAAAAGAACTCTGTCGCTTCCTTTGGAAGCTCTTGGCTGCCCTCCTTGCAGCCTTGGGCGGTGCGTCAGCGGCAAATGCAGCAATCGCATTTGGACTCATCTAACAGCCTCTCTCCCAAACCCTCTCCCCCATAGGAAGAGGGCTTTCCTTCCTCCCCTTGAGGGGGAGGTCGGGAGGGGGCTGTTGAGTCCCTTGACCGCCCTCATCGCCGGTCTTTTCCTCCCCTTGAGGGGGAGGTTGGGAGGGGGCTGTTGGGTCCCTTTACTGCCCTCATCGCCGGTCTTTTCCTCCCCTTGAGGGGGAGGTTAGGAGGGGGCTGTTGAGTCCCTTTACGGCCAATCGCGTTAACCTTTAACCGTTAACCCTTTACTTCCCCCGTTAACCGTTAAACATTAAACGATTCGCTCGGCATCTCCGAAGGAGTGACGCTTGCGTAGCGAAGAGGAGCAAGAAACTTTTACCCTTTTATATGGATTAACCTCACAACCTCACAACCTCATAACCTATTCGCTCGGCCCAACGGGACGCTTGCGTAGCGAAGAGGAGCAAGAACCTGTTAACCTGTTAACCTTTTAACCTGTTACCCCTTTATCCCCCGTTAACTCATAACTCTTAATTCTTAACTCTTAATTTTATGCACAGCATAACTCTTACGTCTCACTTTTCCCTCTCAGAGTTCACTCGCTCTGCCACGGCAGCCAAGCATGGTCTGCCGAACCAACCCCCTCAGGAGGTCATCGATCGCTTGCGCCTCCTCTGTCAGCACGTCCTCGAACCCCTCCGTGAGCACCTCGGGTGCCCTGTCACCGTCACCAGTGGCTACCGTCAGCCCCGTGTCAACGCCCTCGTCGGTGGAGTCCCTGGCAGTCAGCACCAGCGAGGCGAAGCCGCCGACATCCGTGTCCCTCGCCACCTCATGCCCCTGGCCTACATGTACATCCGCGACCATCTTCCCTATGATCAACTCATCATGGAGTCCACATGGATACACGTCAGCTACCGCCACGGCCACTGCCGCCATCAAGAAGTCATCATCCTTCCCAATGAAAATGATGCCCCTTAAAACAATTCCGCCCCGCCAGTCTTATGACCAGCGGGGCGGAATGTTAGATGGTAAGCAGTAAACTACTAACCTACTAAACTACTAAGCTACTAAACTCTCAACTCTCCACTCTCCACTCTAATCCCTATACAGCAAACTTTTACTTAGAGCACAACCCACGTATCACCTCCACATATTTCTTTGTCCCTACTTCCTTTGTCAGGTTCTCCATTATGAACTGCCGGCCATTACGTCCCAGATCCTGACACCTCTCGCGGTTCCTAGACAATTCTACAATTGCCGCCACAAACTCATCAAGGTTATTAGCCTGCGTAAATACGCCACAATGGTTCTTTTCCAGGATCTCTTTCAGTTCCCCTTCGTCGAAACTAGCTAGTACGGGGCGCCCTGTTGACATAATGCTCCATGTCTTTGAAGGCATTGCACTGCCACCAAGCCCTGATTTGCATGAAACGACATCCACATTCCCAAGGCTATATACATAACTTACCCGTTCATAGGGTTGAAGTGGAAGCAGTTTAATATTTGTGAGATTTCTCTCATCAATTTGTTTGCGTATCTCGTTCTCTAGTCCTCCCTTGCCAAAGATGATAAATTGGATATCATCATGTTCACGCAGTCGTGTCGCTGCATCCATAATTATTTGGATGTTCTGAGCATTACCGAGATTACCGGCATATACTACGCGGAATTTCTTACGTGAAACGTCAAACTCATCGAAAAGAGGATTCTCTTCATCATTAACGGGTTTAACTGCATTCTCGTCCACCCAGTTATAAATGACTTCAATCTTCTCTTCCGGCACCCCCTTGGCCATGATGTTCCGTTTGAAGTCCTCAGATATTACGATTATTTTGTCAGCATTACGATAGGTAAAATTCTCTATCACTCGTCCAATCTTCCACAGCAGTCCTCCTTTCTTGGCTAAACCAGAACCTACAAGGGAGTCAGGAAAAATGTCTTGTAAATCATACACTATAGGGATATGACGTATTTTTTTTACAATTGCAGCCATTGCCCCCTGAGTGGGAGGAGTTGATGCAATACAAATTACATTACAACTTCTGGCGTCTTTCGCAAACACCGCCCTGTTGAATTGTTTAATGTTTTGTATTGCGTAGCGTAATGCCCTTAAAAGTGGGTTCTTACCCTCTTTCATCAGCGAGAACCTATGAACTTGCATACCTCCATTATACCACTGTTCATGCTTCTTAGTTGTACAATACAATTTTCGTGTTAGATCCGTAACACCACGAGATGGAACGGGAGTATATAAAACTACGCCCATGCCAGATTTTACCATAGCCTCGCGTAAGTTGTGACCTAGATATGAACTTGCCACGTCTTCAGGGGAAAAATATGAGCATAAATATAGTACCTTCATATAATCTTAATTATAATATTTTTTCCATTATCAGTACTTTAGAGCGAATAGTTTTTCTCATTCCGACTATACAGAACCCGTTATGCTGATAGAAACCTATGGCTCTTTTACTTTTGATATACACATCCAAACAAACTTTGTTACATCCCTGTTCCTGGGCATATCTCTCCATGTAGCGCATATTCTTTCGTCCTATGCCTCGTCCCTCATACTCTGGTGCAGTAGCAATCTTTCGCACAAAAAGATTACGCCTATCGTCCATATACATTTGGAATGTACTCGTGTAATCGTTTATCTCTTCATCGTACACAATAATTACCACATAGCGCTCACAGTCCTTTCTAATTTTCGATTTGGGATATGGGGGAATCCAGTGGAACATGAATTTTTTAGCCATGTTGTAACCACATCTGCGAAGAATCTTGTAAACCCTATCTACATGCTCCTCATCTGTGTCCTTAACTATAATGTACCTTTCTGACATTAATCTGTATATATATTTTCGTGCTTCAGCACAGTGACAATAGTTTTGAAAAAGATTTGCACATCCAGCCTAAAGGATACGTTGTTTGCATACCATGCATCTTTTAAACGTTTTTCTCGTGCTGATGCACTATTTCTAAAATATGCCTGACAATAACCCGTTATGCCTGGTTTTACTTTCATTTTATCTTCTTCATCGGGCAAAAAGGTTCCAACAGAGTCAATTCCACTAGCTCTTGGGCCTATTAAAGACATATCTCCTGTAAGTATATTTAGGACCTGAGCTGTTTCATCTAAACTTGTAACACGTAAGAACTTTCCAACCTTCGTTACCCTCGGGTCGTCTGCAGCACTATAGGTGCTGCCGTCAGCACTATATATAATGGGAGCGTTAACTTTCATGGACCTGAATTTAAACATTTTAAATATGCGACAATTCTTCCCAATTCTTTCAGCCATATAGAAAATTGGTCCTCCGTCATCTAATTTGATGGCAATTGCTACACAAATCCAAATAATGCCGAAGAAAGGCAATGCAATGATGGCTAAAATATAGTCTAAAATAGGTTTAAAAAAATACTTATACATAATTAAATATATTATAATAACGCAAAATCTACTCCTACTACGATACGAGGATTATCCTTGAAAAAATCATTTCCCCACAAATAGATATTAAACTTTCCTATGCTGTAATATAGTCCCGCTGCCAAATCTGCATCTTGGTCGAACCTCCATGAATGGATGACTCCCAACATCGGGGTTATAGAATGCCCGTTTTTTAGTGGGAAAGAGTAGCCTAAATACTCCCAATTAGTATAAGTGTTGTCAGCACTCTTATTAAACCCTAACCAAGTATTGGAACACCAAAACAATTTTCCATTTTTGGTAAGTTGTCCATTCATATAGATAGCACCTGTTGTATAGCTATACTTGAAATTGTCTTTTAGATCAAATGAAGGCGTAACCTGCGTGCCAATATTAAACCAAGGGTTTATTTTCACGCCATAGCGCACCAAGAATCCCCAATATGCAGAATTTACTCCAGTATATATATCTGTGCCAGCAGCGAATGAATTACCAATACCATACTGGAAGCAAGTATAAGTTTCCTGAGCATTGATACCTGGACGTACCTTTAAAGAAGTGTATCCATACAATTTCCCATCCCCAACAGTTCCTGAGAAATATGGAATCTGTGCCATAGCCTCAAAAGTAAAGAGTGCAATGGCTATTGAAAACATGATTTTTTTCATACGTGTTATTCCCCTTCTTTCTTAAGTTCTTTCACTAATGCAGGCATCATGGCAATCATCACTATTAAGAAAGGGAGTGTAGCCGCAATGGAAATGGTTTGCAAGGGCTTAAGGCTACCAGCAGACAGTAGTATGTAAGCAATGGCTGCAACAACGACACCCCATATAACCTTCTTATAGGTCGGGGGCGTGATGCAACCGTTGGAAGTCATCACACTCAGCGAATATGTGGCCGAATCAGCTGAAGTAATAAAGAAAACTGCAAGCAGCACAATAATCATCACCGAAATCACTTTGCTCAACGTGTAATGCTCAAACACAATGAATACGGCTGTTTCTGGGGAAGCTATCAGTTGCTGTACGCTTTCAATGCTCCAGCCCTGCACCGTACTCAAAGCTATGGCACTAAATACTGCCAGCCAAACAATGGTAAACAACGTCGGAACTAGTACTACGCCTAAGATAAACTCCTTAATTGTACGTCCCTTAGAGATCCTGGCCACAAACATACCCACAAATGGTACCCAAGCAACGAACCAGGCATAGTAAAACACGCGCCAGTTCATGACCCATTCATTATCACCAAAGGCGTTAATCAGAAACACATCCTTGAAGAAATACTGAATATGCTGACCTACACTATTAGTTAGGTTGTTTAAGATAGTAATCTTTGGACCTACTAAGAATGCAACGACCAACAATACAAGAGCTAGATAGGTGTTGAAGTTAGACAGGATCTTAATGCCCTTGTACACTCCGGTGATAGCACTGATGATAAAAATCAACGTAATAAAGATGATAATCCACATGATGGTCTCTTGTGTCTTGGGGATGCCAAAAAGGTGTTCAAGGCCTCCACAAATCTGGCTGACACCCAAACCAAGTGATGTGGCTACACCAGCAAATGAGACAACCACTGCAAAACCATCGATAAACTTTCCAAACCAGCCGTCGGTTCGCTTCTCCCCAACCAGCGGTGTAAGAAGATTGCTCAACTGTGCATTTTTCCCTTTACGGAACTGGAAATAAGCTATTCCAAGCCCCACAACGGCAAAGCATGCCCACTGTGTAATGCCCCAGTGCAGGTAACAGGTTCGGATGGAGAAGTCAATGGCATTCATTGTTCCAGGTTCAATACCAGACGGTGGTGAGGCGTAATGCGAAAGAGGTTCAGCTATACTCCAGAACACCAATCCTATGCCTGTACTGCCACAGAAAAGCATTGCCAACCAGCTGAAGGTACTAAACTCTGGTTTATCATCTTCTTTGCCTAATTTTATATTTCCCCACTTGCCAGCGGCCATCCATACGCAGAAACCAATAAAGGCAACTATAGAAAGGATGTAGAGCCAACCGAAGTAATGGCTAACCCAACTCATAAAGCAACTTGCTATCTCGCCAAGTGTACTGCTATAGGCAGCACCAAAGATTATAACACCTACAGCAATAACCAGCGTCCAGACAAAAACGCTATTATCTTTAAACCAGTTATTCTTCATGCTATTTTCCTTCCAAACCTTCTTTGTATACTTGTTTCAAATAATCGAAGTTAGTATATTTTATTACCACATCTTCTCCTTTCTCATTTATAAAAGCTACTTCTCTGTTTACCATGTCAATAAGTTCACACATTTCATCAATAGTATCGGTGGTAAACGAAATGTTTCCAGCAGACCGGTATTGTCCCAAAATATCACCAACTTTTGTTAGGCTCTCAACAAATACGCCTGGTACTTTTCTCATCACATCCAATCCACGAATCTCTTTTATAACCCCGCCCTTATTTGTCCATAGTTCCATACCGCAACCACATCTTTTAAACGCATGTTCCTGTGCGGGCGGTAGTGTCTCCATAGATGGTTTTTTACCTAATGCCAAATCAACAAGTTCGTGAATAACATTATAGTTAAGAAGGTCAATATACGGCATAAACATCTCATCTCCGTCAAGGCGGTATCCCATCTCAATGATGTAGAACTTGCCGTCTTTGTCAAGCATTGCCTGTACCCACGCCAATCCATTAGTGCAACCAACTGCTTTCAATACCTCCACCATGTATGGGTTAATCTCTTTGATATACTGTTCTACATGGTTGGAAACAGTTGATGTGATAGTATAACAATTCTTTGGCTCGCCTGGCTGTGAATACATAGCATTTAAAGCAAGCAATCTTATTTCACCATCACAGATGGCGTACGAACTATACCATTCCTCACCGACAAGCATCCGCTCAATGATAATTTTGTCGCTCTTCGACACAGATTTGGCATACTTATAGGCTTCGATAAATTGTTCCTTGTTGTAACAATAACTAACGCCTCTGTTACCATTTTGGTCTACAGGTTTCACCACAACGGGGAATTCAATCTGATCAATTTCCTCGTCTTTCAGTTTCGGAGAGACATAGAAATCCTTCGCCACTGGTGCACCTAGCTTTTTACACAGAGTCTTGAAATCCTCCTTATCCTCAGAATAGTGCCAAGCTTCAGGGGTGCAATAACAAGGAAAGCCTAGACGCTTTCCAAGTTCCATGCAGACCTTCAAGGCAAATTCGCTTATGCCACATATTACTCCAGTTACACATTCTTCTTTGCACTTCTTTTCAAGTTCATCAATGTTTGCCAAATTGATTTCCCAATGCTCATCCGCAATCAATTTCGCTATCGAGTTCTCGGGTGTATGTGGGTCTGCTACGATTGTATATGCACCAATACTCTGTGCATACTTAATCATTTCACAACTAATCTTGCTTGTGCCAAGCATCAAGAGTTTTTTCATATTGATGGATTTAAGTTCTTTCTATTTCTCTGTCAATTATTTCCTTCGCCTTATCAGCTTTGTCTATAGCGTCTGCCACGTTAAGACCTCTCGCCACAACATATCCGCAGCCGTCAAGGTTCGTGTGATACTCGTTTATCACATCGCCTATATGAAGATGATGTTCTATCTGTACATCGCATACGGCTGCAATCTTGCTAAAGGCAGGCAATTTTGCAACTTTTCCTGGAGTAAGAGCCAACAATTTGGTCGCAACTGGCATAGGTGCCCACTGCTGACGAAAATCGGTTTTATCGCCAACAGCAGCTCGAATCATATTATCCATATAAGCGATACCCGTTCCACGGGGGATGACGTGCGAACCTATTAGGTTTCCTCCCATTCGTGCTCCGACATCCACAATATGCACATCTCCTTTTTTGCCTATCAGCAGATCCATATTCACAGAACCGTGGTTCACGTCCAACGCTATCAAGGCTTTCCTCACACAGGCTTTTACCTTGCTCTCCATCTCGTCAGATAAGCCCGACGGCATGGCATGTCCCAATTCTGCATAATATGGTGGTTTAGTCATATCTTTTTGCATAATGCCCAAAACATGAATGATTCCATTGTCCACAAACGATTCTACTCCATATTCTTTGCCTTCAACAAATGGTTCAGCTACAGCCCTATGTGAAATACTTCCCAACATAGCAAATTCACATGCTTTAACGAAGTCTTCTTTCCGTTCCACTTTCGATGCTCCTCTACTACCAGAACCATCTACAGGTTTCATCATAATTGGATATTTTACCTTTTGCAGTACTTCTGGAATCTGCTCTATTGAATCTATTTCAAAAGAATAACCCGTATCATCGGCATGTGCCTCAAAAAGGCATTTGCGGACTGCAGCTTTATTCTTTATCAATTTTGCAGATTTATAATTGATGCCAGGCAATCCCATTTCTGAAGCAATGCGGCTCATTGTAAGAACGCTGAAGTCTGTGGCAGCAGTCAGCACTCCGTCAATTCCCTTATCACGGGCATATTTTAAGCATGCATTTTCATCAACGATATTTATTACAGCATGCTCGTCAGCATATTGAAATCCCATGGCATTTGGGTCAGCATCAAGCACAAGAACGTAGTATCCTAGATCTTTCGCCTTTCTTATCACAAATGTTTGGAGGAATCCCCCTCCAAGGATAAGTATTTTTTTCATATAATAAGAACTTTAAAAGCTTATTTCTCCCAAATCTCTTCAAGTTGTTTCCAAACTATGGGAACAGCATACATCCCATTTACACGTTTAATAGCCCTTCCTGTAAAAGTCTTTATTTTTGTTGGATGTTCCAAATAGAACTGAATATTCTTATGTAATCCCTCAACATCTTTAGGGTCGCAACATAGGCCACAGGGCGCATCCGAATCTACGTTTAGCATTTCTGGTATGGCCCCTACTTTTGTTGTTGCTATTGCACACCCACATGCCATTGCTTCCAAAATTACATTTGGGAAGCCTTCGGTGTATGAGGGTAACACAAAGATGCCAGACGATAATAATTCTCGAATAACGTCCTCATGTGCGATTTCCTCCTCAAACACAATAGTTTCACTATTACCGGTCAATTGTAACATTTTGGTTCTCACCTCTTTCGTTACTTTCCCAATCACATAGAGTTTTATCCCCTTTATGTTTGCACAAGCATTGCACATTTCGTAAACTCCTTTGCTGGGAATCACATGACCGACAAAACATATCTTCTTCAGGTCTCTTTCTATATTATTAGACTCGTTTTCAATCTGTCGGATAATCTTATTCGACAGCGGATTCGGTAAGTAGTAAATGTTTTGGTATCCTTGTTTTTTGAGAGACTCATACGACTTCAAGTCAATGGTAATAATCTCGTTAGCCAGTTTCAACACATTCTTGAGCAGTTTCCACTCCCAATTATTTTGTTCTGCTAATTCTGGTATTCGCCCAAAGTGAAAATGGATAATAGTTTTGACACTGTGTTTTCTTGCCATTTTTAAGACACGGATATCTTTTACCAAACTTAATGATGCGCTCGTGCATAGATGTAATACGTCATACTGAGAATTATCCAATATTTTTTTGACGTTAGTTATTGCCTTGTTATAATCTGTGATTCCACCACAAATACGGTTAAATAGACCCCTATCTCTTCTTTTCCGATCAAAAGGAACTACTTCAACTTGTACGTCTGTGTCAATTTTTTGGTAATACTCCATCATATTACGAGCCCATATGGTAATCCCTCCTTGTGTTACTTCAGGGCTTGTACTAAAAGGTGTACATAAAAGTATCTTCATTCTATTTTGTTATTTCCGTATAGCCTCTAATTCTTCACGGCTATTTTATTTCAGGATAGAGTATAAGTTTATGCATAAGGATTTCACTCGAAGAATTCCAATTATTCTTCCCATATAAAGAATAGTCCACGAAGATTATCCTTAAGATTGCAGAACATGTTCATTGTTCAATTAACTTAGTATAGGATTCTACAAATATGTCTGATGAAAGCATATCTTCCGCTTTACTCCGACTCATTTTACAGTAATTATAATAAACATTTTCATCAAGGGATAACATCTTCTCTATAGCATCCACCATACTTCCCGTGTCTTCGGGATTAAACAGAAACCCATTCTCTCCTTCTTTTACATAGCGACTGTTATCGCAAACGTCACTGCAGGCTACTGGCAGACCACTTGCCATCGCCTCACATATTACATTGGGAGTTCCCTCATAAAATGAGGGCAAGCAGAAATAGTCTGCATCTTGATAGCATTCTTTTATTCTTGTCATTTTCTCTCTCAGATCTATGAATTCTGCAACATTTAACTGAATAATTTTATTCTGGCAATCATTGAAATAGTCCATATATGCCTCATTTTTCCCATACCAACTAATATGAAAAATAAGTCCTTTGGCTTTCAAGGCAGCTACAGCATCAATAAAACCTAAAGTGTTTTTAGGATGCCAAATTGATGCCGCGACCATTATCTCTGGAACATTTCGGCGATTTCTTTGTGAAGGGGGAATAAAATGTGTTAGGTCAACGAAGTTGGGAATTGTAACTACGCGTTCTGATAAGAACGGAAAAGTCTTTTTAATATAGTCCTCTTGTGAATAGGAATTAGGAACCACATGGTCTGCAAATCGGAACAAGTTAAACCGTATTTCTTCATTTCTACTTGTGCGTTGAGTGGTGTTCCTTTCAGATACGATCAGTTTGAATCTGCGGTTAAAAATATGTGCTAGACAAGCACAGACGGAAGGTGTTTCCAAATAGGAAATCACCACATCTGGTCTCGTTTTACGGATATAGCGTGCTATATGCCATATCCTGAATGCGGATTTCTTGGCATTATTTAGGTATACATATGGTATGTCATTCGATAATAAATAATCTGCATAGAAACCATAGTCATGATAATACGCCACTGATACTTCGTATCCCTTTTCTTTTAAAAATACGGCGAGTCCAACCAATTGCCGCTGTGCACCACCTGCACCGAGTGAGTCTATGAGACAAAGAATGTGCTTCATAATCCAATTATGACATTTCATTTGGAAGGACGAGCCATGATCCAAGAATTCGGTCATACTCTTCGGGTTCAAAACTGCTCATACCTCCAGCTGGGAAAAAAGTTAGTTCTCCAAAATACACTTGGCCATTAATTATATAAAAATCAGTTCGAATAAAAGGTATGTCTTTGGATAATAATTTTGCAAAACGTATCATCTCATCTAACTCTTTTGGACGATTATGTCCTCCGGGATTGTCTCGATTTGGTCGCTTCATATTTAGATGTTCCCATTCTGTTGAATAAAAATCCTCAGACAATCCTTTTTTTGAGAATCGATCTCTGCAAAGTAGTATGAATTTGGGTAGGCCATTGAAACAATGTATTTTATAATCTTCCAACTCCTGGCCATCGTTTGTCATATATTGCTCTGCAATAATACGTTTCTTGACATTTTTGTAGGGCCATTCACGTAATTCTTTATAAATATCGCTCTTTAATGATATGGATAGTTTGTGGACTGCGTCGTCTTTATTGAATGTTGCTTTATTCTTACATATGATAACACCACAGCCTCCCCCTCCGTGGGTAGTCTTCAGTACAAATTGTTGCGGCAGCAAATCCCATTCTATTTCTTCTGGATTGTCCCATACACCCAGCGTAGGAATAATATGCTCTCTCCCTATAATTCCTGCTACATAATCCTTAACTGAATACTTATCTACCATCATGGTGTATTCTGGTCGCCGGTCATATAATTTCAACCACTGTAGTTTCTCATTAAAAGTTAAGGGATGATTAAGATGTAAAACTTTGCCTAATTTAAAGAAATAGTATAATCGAAGATACACACTATCTGAATAAAGGAAGTGTGTCTTCTTGACTATTCCTAAAAATAAACGACTGGGATGCTTTATAAAGTTAAGTATTGGTTGCATAGAATAATTAGTCAGATAGAACAGATAACCCCTGCTTATCTCGGTACTCGAGGCCAAGGACAATTCCTATTTCCATTGCAAGAAAAGAAAAAATATCATTGGTAAATCCCATTGAAACCAAGGATTTTGAAAACCATATAAAAAACACGGCAAGAAGAGTGTAAAACAAAAGATGGTTATGTTTGTTTCTCCAAATAGTCCTTACAATACTACTGAGGAATGAAAAATAAAAGAAAATACCCAATATGCCAAAATCAATCAATATTTCCAACCAATCATTGTGTGCACGTATTCCAATTAAATGAGTAGTTCCGTCTGTACCAAAACCAAAAATGGTATTATGTATATTTTCTGCATTTAGCCATGTATTGTATGCTGCAGCATATATGATATCGCGATTAGAGGTGTCCCCTTCAAGCGTCTTGGCAATACGGCTTACCAGATAGTCGCTATTCATCATTGTATAATAAGCAAAATACGAAATAGCTGCTACCACCATTATGAGCAAGACCTCGCTAATAAGAGACCGATTCGATTTCATGTTCATTCGAGCAAGCAGATAGAAAGGTAGCACAGCAGAGATTATGTTACCACGTTTCGCTCCGTATATAATAAAGAAAATGATAACAAGAGATACTCCAATAACAACCCATTTGTTGCGAACAAAAAACAATAGAGGAATGATTACGAGGAAAATGGTTGAGTTATTTATGGTAAAGTTCCCAGCTTCGCCCGATAATGCTTTTTCAATAATAACACTCTCCGCATGGGTAAAGTAGAAATAACCAGCAATGCAACTCAACAAAAGAAAAATGGTTAATGAACGACGTGTTATGGCTCCGTTAGCAGTTATTATAAAGAAAAGGGGTATTGGCAGCATAGAACACAGTACATTACCAAAGTTTGTTGACTCTGGGACTTGCCACATGAAAGAGAAGCAAAAGTATATAACATTTAATGCGACAAATGCAAGCATACTTTTTTCAACTGCGGTAAATTTGAACTGCAACAAATGAATGAGGATTCCAATAAAACACAGACCGACTAGTGCTAATCTCCATACGATAGGCGGAAATGGAAACCAATGATATACAAGGAAACCAAGCATGCAGAAGAACACAAGATTCCGTAGTATCAAGTACTTAGATGGAGTCTTATAATACTCCAATGAGAGGTTATTGTTTGACATGTCAATTAATCAGTAATTAAATTGCGTAATACCTTATCTCTATGTGATTCACACTGCAGTAGATTAAGCAATTTCTTTTTTTTATTATTGTTTATAAATGATGGAAGCAAACCAACCAAGTATAACTTATTTAGGATGCGCCCTCGATATGGTTCAAAGGCCATGCATATGTTTTTTTTGTTTTTGGAATAATAGGCATAAGTTTCTTCCTGAAGCTTTTGGGGAGAAGAAATGATGCAGTTGATTTTATTAATATGCTCATCAAAATCTTTTCGGTTTGATAAGAATGTGATCTTTGCTTCTTTCCTACACTGCTCATAGGGATGGAGCTCAATCTTAATCTCGTTAGCGAAATTAATGATAACTAAATACCCATAGCACCATAAATCTGGAAGGTAGCCTTTTTTGTCAAAACAGAAATTCCCTAAACCATAGACGATGGGCTTGCTATGGTAATACTCATATCCACTATAACAATGCTGATGATGATTTACAACAGCGTCAGCTCCTGCATCTATAAAGAAACGGTAGGTCTCTTGCATACGAGGACTTGGCAACTGCCACATCTCATGTCCACCATGAACTATAACTAGGACATAGTCTGCTATGTCTCGGGCTTCTTTTATGGAATAATACTGTTGAATTGGATTCAACGGATTGCTACCAGCTGACATATCTGTTGCTATACTGAATTCATGCTCGCAGCAGTTGATAATAGCAAGTTTCTTTCCATGGATGTCTTTATACAAGACTTTTGAGGCTTCTTGAAGATTCATCCCCCCCCCCACAGTGTCTAAACTATATTCTTTGCAAGCCTCCAACGTGTTTTTTGCTCCTTCTTTGCCATAGTCAAGAAAATGATTATTGGCTAAAGTCACACCATCAAATCCGGCCCACTTCACAGCTTCAATACCATGTTTGGAGCATTTCAAATTTGGTCCCCATTTTTTAATGGCTTTTTCATATCCGATTGTAACGGGACATTCGAAATTAACAATGGAATAATCTGCTTGTGCAGTCTTTTTGTGTAATTCCGACAAAACCGAGGTGTAATCCCCTTTCTCAAAAGCATCTGCCACACGGTCACGTGGACAAAAATCACCCGAAACTAAGATTTTCATTATATAAATATTTTACAATAACTGTATACGCTTAACCATTAAGCGAACAAGGCTCTTAAAACTGCTATACTTAATAATGTTAAAGGGCTTAATATAATCTGATAGCCCATATTCTTTAATATAATAATCAAGTTTTGCGTCTTTATCATAACCTTGTGAATATAGACTGCAAAAAGCATTTACTATATGTTTATGCAAATCAATCTCAAGTTCAGGATAGCAAGAAACGATATCATGTCTCGTTTTATTTAAAATACAAAGACCTTTTATCGCATTTTCGTTAAGTCTAACTTGACTTGAAGATTGTAAATTTTGCATATAGAAGTACACTGAATCTTCAATCTGGACTATCTTCTTAGCATGACTAACTGCCAAATAAAAGACATACCCATCTTCACCATTTGTAAAGTGTTCATATGGCCTATATGTATAGTCTTTTAATATAGATGCCTTGAATAATTTACCACATAAGTTATGATATAATTCTCGCCGTAGCAAAGACCTAAAAGCACTAATTGTGTCATTTCCATATTTTAAAGAGCTTTTGAACATTTTCTCAACACCAGTGGTTGTAATATAAGTTATATAGCCAGACACAATATCAGCATTTGTTTTTTGAGCAGAATCATATAGTAATTCTAATGCGTTGGCAGGAAGTATATCATCACCATCACAATATGTAATATATTCGCCTCTTGCTATTTCATCACCCCAGCGGCGTGCAATCATGGGACCATGATTAACATCGTGCTTCTTAACTATGATGCGCGAATCTGTTTCGGCATACTTGCTAATAATACTAAAACTATTATCTGGACTGCAGTCATCAATAAGAATCAACTCCCAGTCAACCAACGTTTGCTTTTGAATGGATTCAATACAACGTCCTATATAATTCTCTACTTTGTAAACAGGTACTATTACGCTAACTTTTGGTGGGGATAGCTTTATGTTAATCATATTTTCTATATTCTTATTTTCCCAAATAATGCCCTTCGACAAATGCGGAGACGCTCCGTTTTCTATCTGATAGGGGCGATGGTTGCCATATTTGTTAAGGTGTGATTTTTATTTCTAATGTGAGCGAGGTCAACAAGTTTCCATTGTATAATTTATAATTCGCCGAAAGTCTCTTATAATAAAATTGCCCTTATTAAAATGCATTCCAAACCATTTTTTAGCTTCGAGCAGAAAAGTCGCAGATTCAGGTAACGGTCATCCATTATAATGAAATCTTTATGAATCTATACAAATACGCTAACACCAGTGTAGATAAGAAGCAAATACCAATATACAAAAGAGGCTGCACGTTTAGCATCCAAGCAGGTAAAACAGTAGCAAATACAATCATCGGTATCCTCTGGTAGATATACAATGGGAACAATTTTTCTCCACACCACTGTAGAACTTTGTTGTCTATTCTTATCCTCATGGTCAACACTACGACAAGCAATGCGAATACAATACTTAATGCGTTATGCTTAAAACCAGCGGCACCGAACGGAATGACGTAAATGGCACAGAACAGTACAAGTAAAATTCCTGTTACCAATGTCCACTTCCTATTAGCCAAATCCTCTAATTTCGTTTTGTTGATGGAATAGAACATGCCTGTAGGATATGCCCACAACGTGTTATACCACCATGATTCCTTTACTAACATAAGTCCCCAGGCTACTATTGTTAGAGTTACAAATCCCCCCCCTAGTAGCGTCTTTTCCGTCTTAGCGAACCTTGCTATTATGCTAGTAGCAATGTAGCAAACTAAGATTGCAAAAATATACCAATTGCTGTTGCCAAGGCTACCCCAAGCTACTAGCGACAGCAGGAATTCCTGTACTGTCACCTCCTTCCCCATTAACAAATTTACAACTAGAAAGAAGCATACGGCCATATCAAAATTCAACAACGTATTCAGCACACGATGTTTGGGCATTGCCTTCACATAGACGTTACCTTTTTTTCGAATACTCTCCATTACGCCATAGCCGGAATAAAAAAGGAACATAACTACCACCAACTGGCCGATCAGGTTGAAGAAAGTCTGGAAAACAGTATCGCCTGTACCATGATACTCATAGCCCGCATCAACAATATAGTTCTTGATATGCCCTATAAATACAAGTAAAATAAATACACCCTTAACAGCATTACTTCTACCTTTGGAAATATATCCTTTGTAAGCATTATTCTTTCCGAACTGAATTCCATAGAGGCAAAGCAATAAAAGGAGAATTAGTGTTAGTATCATCATTTGTTTAATTTTTCCTTGATCATTTGAGATATTTCTTGATAGCCGTAAAGATTGAATACCCTAGAACCAGCCCAATATATAGTGATCCCTGTCAAAAATGAAACGATCAATGAGATGATAGGGATTGTTACTAATTCAGATATTAGCAAGCAACCTCCCATCATTATTAATGACAGCACCAACTGTGGCATCAAATCTTTCATCTGAGAATAAAAACCATAATTGAATAGTTTATTTGTATAATGGGTGTTCAAATAAAAAGCAATAATAGAATAGACTGCTTGACCTATGCATATAACATACATGTTAAAAAACATAGAGGTTACCAATATACTAAATGCTATTGTTTTTTTTACGATTTCAAGTTTGAGTACCCAGTCTGACCGACCTTTAACATATAACAAATTAAGATTAACACGTGTTACACAATCCCACATTGTTGCGAAACATAATATTTGAAGGAACGGAACACAAGTGACCCACTTCTCTGTTAGTAAAACTACTATCAGTGGCTTAGCCACACCGCATAAACTTAAAATCACAGGAAAAGTAGCCCATGTTGATATTCCTATATATTTTTTATAAGCAGAAATAAGCCTTTTATTATCGTCTTGTATTTCACTCAAAATAGGGAAAGATACGCGCTGTAAAACACCAGATATATTTGTCCCAACAAAAGATGAGAATTGCTGTGCTCGCGTATACAACCCTAAAGCTGATGCCGCAAATTGTTTGCCAATTACCAAGTTATAAATATTTGAATAGATTGAAGTAATTATTGATGCAATCAACAATTTACTGCCATAATTAAAAAGACGTTTAAATGAACTTATTGAAAACAACAATTTAGGGAACCATTTTACAAAATAGAAGGATAGGATTACATTAAGTATAGAATTAAGCATCATTTGTACAACTAAGGCCCAAACTCCCATCTCTGAATATGCACAAAAAATGCCTACTATTCCTGATATTATTGCAGCACCTAATGAAATCTTTGATTGTGTTTTGAAATCAAGTGCAACAACGAGTTTAACCTTGTTGACAGCGACCAATGAATTAATAATAAGATTTAATGAATAAATGCGAGTTAATGGAGATAAAATTGGTTGTTTATAAAATGATGCGATATAAGGAGCTCCTATAAATAATATGAAATAGGCAACAAGGCTAATACCCAGGTTTATATAAAAAACCGTGCTAAAATCATCCTCATCCCTGTCTTTTTTTTGGACTAAAGCATTAGAAAAGCCCCCGTCAATGAACACTTGTGACAATGACATAAAGATTGCCAACATCCCAATTAATCCATAATCATGAGGCGTCAACAGACGGGCTATTACTAGCTGAATAATAAACTGTACTCCATGTACAGAGTATCGTTCCACTGCACTCCAAACTACGCCATGCGTTGCTTTACTTCTTAGGTTATCCATTAATTGTTCTTTAGCAACTTGCGAATATAATCTGTAATATTCTGGGCCGCATAATTACCTATTAATTTTGCTTTTTCCACTTGTTCTATCCTTGTTTTTTTCATCGGATCTTTGTTGTCTACGACCACCATTTCCAACAAGTCGGCAAGTTCTTTGTCATTATATGACTTGTAAAAACAATCATACAACTTTTCAAGTGCGGGATGGGGATGTGCTAAATACTTGCCTTCATAAGGAATAAGTCTAATCAGTGGCTTGCCAGTACAACTGTATTCCGTAAGAAAAGAGCTGCAATCTGTTATCATCGCTTTGGACTCTAAAAAATAATTAATGTAATGAGAGTCAAAACAAACTGTCCCTATTTTTTCCCATTCTAAGTAGTATTCATCTACTTCTTCTTTGGTCCACACATCATAATCTGTCAGTTCTGTTCGTAGGCGAGGATGGGGCTTGAATACCCAATTTATCTCAGTGTGTTTTTTTGCATATTCAAGAATAAATCTCCCTTGTTCTAAAAAGGTTGAAGAGTAGTAGGGTAAGTCATTTCCTGTATGTCGGTCACATTTAAACGAGAAATGGGGAGCATAGATTACATAGTTCTTTGTGGTATTATAATCTTTTTTCAAATAAAACTCGTCTATAGATGGATGTCCCAACCCTACCATCTTACCCGCATAGTTTATTTTTTTTAAGTAAGGCTTGTAAAAATTGATTTGATCATCATTAAAAACAATATGTCTGAAAACACAATAATGCAAATACATCAACAATTCCGTTCGAGGTATAAAATTGTTTACCAAATAATATGGAAAATAAAAAGTGAGAGAATGTTTAGAGACATCTTCTAGATAGGGAGCAGGGGGAATATCCCATGTTTGCTGATAAAAAATAATATCGAACTTGAATATATAACTTTTACGATAGTTTTTATTTTTCTCATCCCATACGTTTGTTACTTTCATTCCGTTCTTATAAAAATATTCAACCTTATTAATTATATCCGTAGCAATGTATGCTGTATCTTTCTTATAAGAATGCAATGAAGGTATTATTAACATTTCTGGGTCAAAATCCTCAGATTTAGCCATCAAATCAAATAAAGATTGTCCTTTCCATTTAGCAATTTCAGAAACGAGGAATCCTACACGAATTTGTCTATTACCATACTCTTTCCTTAATCGTTTTAACACTAATGCATATCTTATTTTAAGGAGTTGAGCTCTAAATGGTATATAGCATTTTTCAAAAATCAACTTCTTAAGTTTTTTAATCATTTCAAAAAATTGTGCCGTTTTATAGATTTCTGTTCAATTATTTTTAGTATTTTCTGGTTCCTCTTTTTCCATATTATACAACTCGATGAACCTCATGATAGGTGACAGGTGATAGCTTAGTTAGAGACTGTAATATTGAGAATGCCATTCAGCAAAATGTCGGGGCTTCGCGAAGCGCTATCTTGGAAACAAATCCGAATTCTCTTTCAAGTGTGGAATCTTCGGCATAGGCGACCTTATTCAGATTGATAATCTTGTACTCTAGGTACTTATTCACAAACAACCGTACTACATGGCTCCCAATGAATCCGGTACCAGCAGTTATAATAATGTTCTGCATATTTTGATTACTTTTATTATTCTGCTTTAAAATCAAAAATCAAGTCAGACATACCTTGACCATTCAAACTTGTAACTATTCGGTTGGGAGAACCCTTCTTGAATGAGGTTTTAAACACAACACCATTAGAGGTGCTCCAGGTAATGGGCTTTGTCTCTCCAAAAACTACTCTGCCACTATTTGTTCCATGGGAATAAGTCACTAGGCCTCCTCGTACAATAAATTCCACACTATCCCATGATTTGCCATGAACTAACGTAATATGAAACGTATGATTTGCGCCAACTACATAGTGATATTCCACCCCCTTTTCGGGAACTTTCTTCATACTCACAGAATACTTCCCTTTGCACGTTGACGAAAACATCTGTCTGACACCACCTTTAGACGTCCCTTTCGTATCTAATACAAGTTCTGTATCCAACTTGAGGACTGAAACAGGGGCTGCCAGCATTTTTCCAGTATAATTGCTCAGGTAGGCCATCCCATCCAAAGACGCATTGTTTATTCTGTTGTTTTTCACACGCACCGAATCCGCTGAAAAAAAATAATAAATAGGGGCGGCTTTTGTAAATCTGTTATCACTGATGTTTATCGTTCTATGGTGGTACTGGCTGTATCCTTCTTTATACAACTGGTTAAACAGAGTAAACATTTTTCCGTTCGCAATGTTGAAAGTGTTACCAGTTATTGTTACTGCATCGAGATTATATTCAGAATTAGTAAATATTAAGTTGCCAGTAAAGGATCCGCTCTCGATGTAATTGTCTTTGAAAGAAAAAAAGCGATATCTACCTGAAGATGCCCTTCCATTGATACGTATATTTCTATATATTATAGAGTTCCTTTCCCAGATATATTCATCAACGGCCGCAACATTATTAAAGATATTCACGAATATTGATTCCTTATCTACTCCCTCCCCGATAAACCGCTTACCATCAGATAAAAACACATTATCCGTGTACTCTCTTCTAGTCTTATATCCGAATGAACTTAGAGGATTACCCTTGCTTTTGCCCAATTCACATTGCGGTTTTTTTGCGCCATCTTTAGAATAGGACATCATATCCTCTATATAATTTTTTTTGTAAATAACCTCAGCGCAAGACAGATATGCGTCATAAGCTGTATACCCATTGCCCTTTTTATCTGAATAGTTTATGATGTCTTTCAGATAGTTATTCAAGAAAGTACATTTCTTTGATACTACCAGAGCTGCACAATAATATGAATTGTCTATAATTTCTTTTCCCTTGAAAACATTTGAATCAATCACCACATCACCAGATGCAACAAGAATCTCTTCAGCCCAAGGGTTAGCATTTTCTTCATCGGGGGCTACGCGCTTTGAATGGCTGCATGTCAAATAAATAGGAGCAGAATTGAATTCCTCCCAAATATTGTTCTTGAACTTAGCTCCATCTTGGATTACAGCATCAAGAGCGAGAAACTTTGCAGTACGGTCTGCACGGCAATTCGTAACAGTTAAACGTGGGATACCAAATGGTGTTTCTAATGGATTAGTGTGTTTGAATTCCAGACTGACTACTCTATTGCAGGAAAAATAGCAATTAAAAAAAATTAGTGGAGATGTAATTATAGCAGAATGCTTTTCACGTGTACCACAAACAATATCATCTACTATTCCTTCTCTAATACTATTGAAATGTACCCCGTTAGCATATATGCCACCACCATTGGTTACATCAAAGGCATATCTGGAAAATAGTAATTTACCTCCGTATAAATGGATTTGATAGTCCAATAATAATGGCTTAGGAAAAGACACATAGTATGTTCCATCAAAATATACATTTAATCTATTCTTTACTATAGCTTGCAATTTTGAATAATTGAAGTCTTTTGCGCTTTGTGAGTTGGCTTTTAATCCTAGCTCAGAAGCAGTATATATTGGAGCAATCTTTTCCCACTGACCAGCCAATCGACACCCTATTTTTTTATTTCTTGCAAAACTGTATTTTGTATCTTCGCCCTGCAGTGTTCCATTTTCAACGTTCCCATTACGAAAAACAATTACCGAATTTTTAGGAACACTAAGATTCTTACCCTTTAAGTTATACGTTCTGTCAATCACATATATTGTATTCTCGTACGCCAAGAGTTTATTCAGCTCTTGCTCCTTGTTCAATACGACATAACGCACCTCCGCTGGAGTGTTCGCTTTCAGCAAGGCTTTATACTTGGCATCGCCAATTTCCTTCGCTGCTTCATAAGAAGTGGGAACTGTTTGTGCTGGTATGTTAAACATTACCAGTAAACTTGTGGTAAAAAAGAGTATTAACCGTTTAATCATTAGTGCTGTGATTTATGCCTCACAGATTCTAAAAGCATATTCTTTATACCATTCTGCGAACTTCCGCAAACCCTCGCGCAATGTGATTTTCGGGGTAAAACCAAAATCGCGCTCGAGGGCGCTGGCGTCGGCATACGTTGTTGGTACGTCACCTGGTTGCATCGCAACCAATTCCTTATGTGCCTCGAAGTCGTAATCGGCAGGGAGAACGCCGGCACGAATGAGTTCTTCCTGAAGGATGGTAACGAAATCTAGGAGGTTCTCGGGCTGACCACCGCCAATATTATATACCTTATATGGAGGGATGGGGAGGCCATCGTCTCCTATAGCCTTTTGGGGAGGGGCTTGCATCACGCGGATGATGCCTTCGACGATGTCGTCGACATAGGTGAAGTCACGACGGCAGTTGCCGTAGTTGAATATCTGGATGGTCTCGCCTTTTACCAGTTTATTTGTGAAACCGAAGTAGGCCATGTCGGGACGACCGGCAGGACCATAGACGGTAAAGAAACGGAGACCTGTGGAGGGTATGTTGTAGAGCTTGCTATAGGCATGGGCCAGGAGTTCGTTGCTCTTCTTCGTTGCGGCATAAAGGGAGACGGGATTGTCCACACGGTCATCGGTGCTGAAGGGCACTTTCTTGTTGCCGCCATAGACACTGCTGCTGCTGGCATAAACGAGATGCTGGACACCGGCATAGTTCTTGCTTGGGCAAGCGGCCCCTTGGCCCGAGCGGACAGGTGATAGGTGAGAGTTGACAGTTGACAGGTGAGAGTTGACTAGTTCTTTGGAATGGCGGCAGGCTTCGAGAATGTTGTAGAAGCCGATGATGTTGGACTGGATGTAGGCATCGGGGTTGGTGATGCTATAGCGGACACCGGCTTGAGCAGCGAGGTTGACAACGATGTCGAACTGCTCCTCGGCAAAGAGATTGTCAATTAAAGTTTTATCTGCCAAATCGCCCTTGACAAACCGATATTGATGCTCGGGATGCTCGGCAATCTTTTTCTCAATGAGATTCAAACGGTATTCCTTGAGACTTGGATCGTAGTAGTCGTTGAGATTGTCCAGTCCTATGATACGTACGCTTTCTCCTTGGAGTCCTTCATCTAAGAGTCTCAAGACGAGATTCGCGCCTATAAAGCCGGCTGAGCCGGTGATTAGGGTGTTCATTGCGATAGTTGATAGTTGACAGTTGATAGTTGATAGTTGATAGTTGACAGGTGATAGTTGACAGGTGATAGTTGAGAGTTGAGAGGTGAGAGGTGACTAGTGATCTGTCTTTATTTTTTTGATAATAGCGGTTAGCATTTTAATGAGTTCGGTGCAGTCGGCGTTGATAGACTCAAATTGATTATCGTCAAGATATCTTGTTTCATGGAGGAGATCGAGCCAGTATTCTGTCTCGTCGGCTTCCTTGAGAGCGATATTAAGTTTATTAAGGAAATCCATTCTTGATTGAGCATTTTTGCTCTCACGTGTATTGGCTCCGATGCTTGTTCCACAACGAAGTAATTGCTTTGACATGATGTTTTCATGCTTTTGCTCTGTCAAGAACTTGTAGCAATTTATAATTTTGATAGCAAAATCTTTGCTCTTTTCGCCAATAATGCTCTTCGCCATAACTTTCAACTCTCAACTTTCAACTGTCAACTGTTTATTATGCCTTTGTAAGTGCGCTGCACTTCTTCGTAGCTTTGGAGGTTGCCGATGTCGTAACGGTGACCGGGCATTTCCATGGCATGAACGGGAACTTGGGTGCAGAGCCAGGCGATGTAACTGCCAGGGGCATCGGTGCCGCAGCCCTGACGAATGCCTTCACTGACGAGTTGGGCATCCTGCGTGCTGTAGTAATAGAAGGGGGGACAGGCCCAGTGCGTGGCTGGAGTGGGTGACTTCTCGGTCATATTGGTCACCAGATCGTCGTCGTGGACAGTAACGACACCGCATTTGAGGAGGCGTTGGTCGGAGGGCTCGTAGAAACGCATGATGCAGGACGTGCCTTTCTCTTGGGCATAACGGATGAAGTGGGTGAGGCTGAAGTCGAGGACATTGTCGCCTGCAATGACAAGGTAACCATCGGAAGGGGCATTACCTTGGGCATTGACATGTTGAATGGCAAGCTCAATGTCGCGAACAGCACCGAGACGGGTTTCGTTGGTGGAGGTGCCGTCGTCTAAGACCGTGATAGGTGATAGGTGACAGTTGAGAGTTGAGAGTTGAGAGTTGACAGTTGACAGGTGAGAGTTGTTCTTCTTCTCTGCCCATTCTTGGAAGTGGGGGGCGAAGCGATGGTTGGAGATGACGATGTATTCGTCGACAAGACCGCAGGTGGCGATGTCGTCAATGAGCCAGTCAAGTATGGTGCGGTCGCCCACCTTGAGCAGAGGCTTTGGGAAGTTCTGCGTCAGGGGATAGAGGCGAGTGGCATAGCCTGCGGCGAGAATTAAAACTTTCATTTTGACAGTTTAAAAGTTTAGTAGCTTAATGGCTTAGTAGCTTAAAAGTTTAACAGGTTAATGTTTACCGCTTAAAGTTTTTGAGTTATGGATGATAGCTTCCTTCCCTTGAGGGGAGGGCTGGGGAGAGGCTTATTCCGTCGGCACTGTGGCAGACGTGGATGGAGAACTTGTCTGCGAGGTTGGGGAAGGCGCGGAGATATTCGTGGGTGATTTTATGGGTGATTTCTTCTGTGTAGTTTGGATTCGCCAGTGCCATGCAGCAGCCTTTGAAACCAGCACCACTGAAACGTCCTCCGTATATGCCATCGGTATGAAGCATGATGTCATAGAGGGTTTTCAGTTCAGGCGAACCGGTTTCCCAGTTGTTGATGCTCGACCATCCACTTTCGAAACTGAGACGACCATAAGTCTCGAGGTCGCCTCGACGCCAGGCTTCTGCTCCTGCTTCGACACGGGCATATTCGGTGAACCAGTGTTCGGCACGGCGACGCCATGTGTCGGGCAGACGATCTTTGTATTGCTCATAGACTTCACGGGGAACTTCCCGTAGATTGGTTTCGGCAAACTTGCCGTAGGGGAGTCCTGCATAGGCCTTGAGGGCATAGGCAGCAGAGCGGCATTCATCGACACGCATGTTGAAAGCACTGCCTGCGAGAGTTCGCTCTACTCCGCTGAAGAGGATGAGGATGTCGTAGTCGGGCATCTGGGGATGGGTGGGGATGAGTTCGTACTCATCGGTGCGGGTGTCGAGATAGAGCAGATGATTACGTTTGGAATATATTTCGCAACTTTGGTCGAGTTTACCACTGCTTACACCCACATAATTGTTCTCAACGGATACGGCCATCTGGATGAGTTCGAGTGCTGATGGCGTGAGACCATTGACTCGACATAGTGCTCCGAGGAATGCAAGCGTGACGGCGGCAGAGGAGGAGAGTCCTCCAATGGGAAGCGTACCTTCGATGACTCCACTCATACCGCGACGAAGTGGATAGCGGCGAGAGAGTTCAAGGGTAGCTCCGCGTAGGTAGTCGGCCCAATCTCCTTGTCGCTGGGCAGGAACTTGCGCAATGTGCCATTGGGCGCGTTTGTCGAACTGCAGGGAGCAGAGTTCGACGACACCGTTTTCCTTCGGCCGATAGGCAATGTGGATGCCTTTGTCGATGGCCAGTCCCGTTATCTTTCCCAGATTGTGGTCGGAGTGGGCTCCGATGGGGCAGATGCGGTAGGGGCAGAAGGATATGCCCTCTGGCTCTTTATGATAAAGTTCTTGAAATTTCTGTTCGCAGGTTAACATCTTTATTTAGTTGAGAGTTGACAGGTGAGAGTTGAGAGATTAGCGTGCTACTTGTTTATTCTTCCACTTTGTACCTTGTAGTCGTAACTGTGGCGACCTTCGGCACGGAAGTCGGTGTGGTAGCGCTCGAGGACTTGATGGAAGACTTCGTCGTACAGGGGGATGAAAAGATCGTCCTTTGCTTCGGTGTGGGCAATGATCTCTTGTGCCAACTGACGGGTTTGAGAGAGGTCGGTCTTTCCGGCATTGAAACTGGTGCCTTTAATGGAACCGGGACTGACATTAAGGATGCGGTTTGTCGTGCCAGACTTTTCTAATTCTACATTCACACTTTCGATGAAGATCTTCAGCGCAGCCTTGGTGGCGCCATAGATGGCAAAGAAAGGTGATGACATGAAACCTGCAATGCTGACCATGACGGCACAGTAGAAGTCGTTGTTACTTTCAAGCTTTGGGTAAAAGCGTTTGATGAGACGCATGACGGGAATGGTGTTCACATTGAAGGAGTCCATGATGTGATGCTCGGGAATGTCACGGAACAGGGACAGACGTCCAAAACCTGCGGTGATGATGAGTCCGTCAATGTCCGTGAAATGGTCAAACAGGCTGTAGTCACTTTCTGTCAGGTCGAACTCAAAGCTTTCGATGTTCTCCCGTTGGTGTTCTTCGGCCAATGGTGCCTTGTCCACAATATACACCTTCTCCGTACCTTCTCTTAAGGCCAATTCCGTGGCAATAGACAACCCGATGCCGTTTGCTCCTCCTACGACTAATATCCTTTTCATCATTCGACTTAAATCTCTTTTACGTCCGTGTGATTACGGTATTGTTCGATGATGCGTGCAATGGCGATGCTTTCTCGGCGACGCAGACGATAGGAACTCAGACGACCATTCACAATCATGGAGATAAATTCTTGTATTTCGTAGCGAAGTCCATCACCGTCATAGCTGTAAAAGTACTTGCGGTTCTTGGTCTGATCCTCATAACGTACCTCGAAGTAATCGGTGAGCCACCAGGGGGCGGGCACATAGACATAACCCTTTGTGCCTGACACCACGAGGTTGCCTTCGGTCTTCACTCCGATACCCAACGTGATGGAGGCTGTGGCATGCGGGAAGTTGATGACACCTTTGGTGAAGATGTCCACCCCGTTCTGCATCTTTGAATGGAAGTTGGCATCGGCAATGTCGCGTCCCAGCAGCTTGATGATGGCCATCAGTGTAAGGGGGGCGTGTTCCGTCATAGAACCGCCTGCTTGACTGGCATCCAATTCACGCGTAGGTGGTTCTACCATCTTTGACAGCGATGCTTTCACGTCGACCACCTCGCCAATAATACCGCTCTTGACTAATGTTACCAGATGCATAAAGCCCGGGCAATGGGCCGTCTTGTTGGCTTCCAACAGCACTAGACGTTTCTCTGCGGCCAGCGAATAGAGCTCTTGCGCTTCAGCCTCGGATAGGACAAAGGGTATTTCGCACAATACGTGCTTGCCTGCCAAGAGTGCTCGTTTGCTGTAGTCATAGTGCGTAAGATGGGGCGAAGCCACATATACGGCATCTACGCCTCGGATGAACGCATCAAAGTCTGTGTGATAACTCTCTAACTGGAATTGCTCGCAGAAAGACTTTGCCTCTTCTTCGTCGGGATTCAGGACGGAAACAACCTTAATGCCATTCACGACCTTGCTTTCGGGTACAAATCTCTTGGCGATGCGTCCCGAACCAATAATGCCTACACGGAACACGGTTTCAGACTCCTCGCGAAGTTGTGTCGATGATATGCCCTCTGTCCGAGGCAGATAAACCACCTGACAATACTCCTTTAGGTAGTCGAACTTGCCTTCCCAGTCACTGCCGATGGCAAAGATGTCCACATCATATTTCTGGATGTCATCGATCTTCTGACCTACATAGTCCTCGATAACTATCTCGTCGGCATAACCTGTGGCCTTTACTGCCTCCACACGTTCAAGCACGTTGTTCTTGACGTTCAGTTTACCACGTCCGCGGTCGAAACTGTCACTGGTGACTCCCACGATGAGGTAATCGCCCAATTCTTTAGCACGGCGCAGCAGGTTGATATGTCCCTGATGCAGAAGGTCGTATGTGCCGTAGGTTATAACTTTTTTCATGATGGAGTGAGGCTTAGTAGTTGAATAGCTTAGTAGCTTACTTGCTTGATAGCTTAGTAGCTTAATAGATAGTGGATGTATGCTCTTTTAACCGAATAGCAAGGTTGGTTGTAGTACCTACATAGTATTCACCGTTTGCACACAGAAGAATATAGACTACATTCATACTGGCTCAAAGAAGGTGTCGGGGCGATTGGGATCGAAGATCTCGTTGCAGTACATGACGGTGACGAGGTCTTCGGTATCACTGAGGTTGATGATGTTGTGGGTATAACCTGGCAACATGTGGACGGCTTGTATCTGGTTTCCTGATACCTCCCATTCAAGAACTGGTTCATCAGGGCTGCTTATCTTGCGCTGCTGAATTAGACCATGCCCATGGACAACGATGAACTGCTCAAATTTGGTATTGTGCCAGTGTTGTCCCTTGGTGATGCCAGGTTTGCTGATGTTGATGCTCACCTGGCCGGCATTGAGTGTATGAACAAGTTCAGTAAATGAACCGCGCTCATCTACATTCATCTTCAGTGGAAAAGCAACTTTTTCCTTGGGCAAGTAACTGAGATAGGTGCTATATAGTTTCTTTGCAAAACTATTTGCAGGAATCTCAGGTATCATTAGCGTCTTGGGTTGCTCGGCAAATGATTTGAGTAAATCCACGATTTCTCCAAGAGTAGCCTTATGAGTTATGGGACAATAGCAATATTTGTACTCCGTACACGCAGATTCCGCAGATAGGGCAGATTTCGCTGATTCTTGTAGATCTCGCAGATTGACGGGTGCTGGGATAACGTCCAAACCTATAAAGTAACAGCGGTGCTCTTTGCCTTCTAAGCAAGCTATCATTTCATCGACGAGGTCATCGATATAAAGCAACTCCAATTCTACACTGGGGTCGTTAACAGTATAAGGAAGGTCATTAGCAAATGCATTGCAGAAAGTCGCGACAGCACTATTATAGTTGGGACGGCACCATTTGCCAAAGAGGTTGGGGAAGCGGTAGATTAAGACGCGAGGGCTTAATCCCGCAGATTTCGCAGATTGGGCAGATTCCGCTGATTCTTTTAGATCTCGCAGATTGTCTGCTTGCAAGAACTCTTGTTCATATTGGAGGAAGAGATCTTCACCAGCCTTTTTGCTGCGGCCATACTCGGAGTTGCCGAAGCGGCCTGTAAGGGAAGCCTGTTGGGAACTGGATAGCATCACGGGGCATCGGTTTCCGTACTTCTTCAGGGTATCGAGGAGGGTGGATGCGAAACCGAAGTTGCCTTGCATGAATTCGGACTGGTCCTTGGGGCGGTTGACACCGGCAAGGTTGAATACGAAGTCGCAGTCGCGACAGTAATTGTCGAGTTCCTCGGGTGTGCTGTCGATGTCGTATTCGTAGATGGCATCGATAGTCAACTCAGGGAACCTCCTGTCTTTACCTTCTTTAATATTTCTCAAAGCGGCGCATAGGTTGCGACCCACAAAGCCTTTAGCTCCGGTAATTAGAATTTTCATGTTTTTCGAATTTCGCTGATTTTACAGATTAAGCAGATAACGCAGATTCTACGGATTATAGGCCGTTAACTCGACGGTAGATGGATGATGCTATATCGTTTGTCTCAAAGTTTACCAATATACCGAGTTTCAATCCTGTCATCTTTAGATAAGTCTGTAATTGCTTATAACACACGTCGCTGACATACTGTACAGCTTTCAGTTCAATAATAACTTTCTTTTCTACTAGAAGATCAATCCTATATGCTTTTGGAATAGTAACACCTTCATAAACGATAGGCAGATAAACTTGAGATTCTACATGCAAACCTGCATTTTCTAGTTCAATCTTTAATGCCGCTTCATAAGCACTCTCTAACAATCCAGGCCCTAAGTTGTTATACACATTGAAGATGCACCCACGTATTTTGTAGGATATTTCGTTCTCTTCCATCTAACTAGATCTGCGAAATCAGCATTTTCTGCGTAATCTGCGGAAAACTCGTTAAAATTTCCGCCATACCATCTTATTGACGATGCCAACGTAGCTCTGGATAATCTTCACTACTTTGGTGCTGACATTCTCCTCTACATAATCGGGTACAGGAATGCCGTAGTCGCCATTCTGGTTCATGGTTACAGCAGTATCCACAGCCTGTAATAATGACTTTTCATCAATACCTGCTATGAAGAAGCAGGCCTTATCCAGAGCCTCCGGTCTTTCTGTGCTGGTGCGGATGCATACTGCAGGGAACGGATGGCCAACGGAGGTGAAGAAGGAACTTTCCTCGGGCAGAGTACCACTGTCGCTTACCACTGCAAAAGCATTCATCTGCAGACAGTTGTAGTCATGGAAGCCAAGAGGTTCATGCTGAATCACGCGCTTGTCAAGTTTGAAGCCTGATTGCTCCAAACGTTTGCGGCTGCGAGGATGACAACTGTAGAGGATGGGCATGTCGTACTTCTCTGCCATACGATTGATGGCGTTGAAGAGGGAGAGGAAGTTCTTCTCTGTGTCGATATTCTCCTCGCGGTGGGCTGAGAGCAGGATGTACTTCTTTGGCTCAAGCCGCAGTTGAGAGTTGAGAGTTGAGAGTTGAGAGTTAATCTTCTCGAACACATTGCTATTTTCTATCTCGGCGAGGTTATTGTGCAGTACCTCGGCCATGGGACTACCAGTGACATAGGTGCGTTCCTTGGGAAGTCCACAGTCGGCGAGATAGCGACGGGCATGCTCGCTGTAGGCCATGTTAACATCAGAGATGATATCGACAATGCGGCGATTTGTTTCCTCGGGCAGGCACTCGTCTTTGCAACGATTACCGGCCTCCATGTGGAAGATGGGAATGTGGAGACGCTTGGCGCCGATGACGGAGAGGCAAGAATTGGTGTCGCCCAGAACAAGTACAGCATCGGGTTGCACCTCAACCATCAGTTGGTAGCTCTTTGCGATGATATTGCCCATAGTTTCGCCCAGGTCTGCACCTACAGCTTCCATATAGATGTCTGGATCGGCAAGTTTGAGGTCACGGAAGAATACTCCGTTGAGATTATAGTCATAATTCTGACCTGTGTGGGCCAGGAGGGTGTCGAAATACTCACGACATTTGTTGATTACTGCAGCAAGGCGGATGATTTCGGGGCGTGTGCCGACGATAATCAGTAACTTTAATTTGCCGTTGTTTTTAAATCCTCTCATATTTTTAATTATTTTGACCACGGATTGCTCGGATTGAACGGATTATCTTTTTTTGATGACAATCTTCTTAGAATACTTTGCTTTCTAACTGCTTTTATTTATTTGAAAGCTCGTCTTGAATATATTGAAGAGAAGCAATTTTTGCTTTTGTTTCTTCAAGATTCAAACGGCGAGTGTTGTCGCTGTTGAACTCAGTGAGGGTAACACGCTTCTCATCCCCCTCGGTGAAATACTTATCATAGTTGAGGGTGCGGTTATCGGCAGGTACACGGTAGAAATTACCCATGTCAATAGCCTTGGCACACTCTTCGTTGGTGAGCAGCGTTTCGTACATCTTCTCGCCATGGCGGATGCCGATGACCTTAATGTCTTCTTTCTTTCCTCCGAATAGCTCGCAGACAGCTTCGGCTTGTGTCTGGATGGTGCAGGCAGGGGCTTTCTGTACGAGGATGTCACCGTTCTCGCCATGTTCGAAGGCAAAGAGTACGAGATCGACAGCTTCGTCGAGCGACATGATGAAACGAGTCATCTTGGGCTCGGTGAGGGTGATGGGGTTGCCCTGGCGGATTTGGTCAATCCAGAGTGGGATGACACTGCCGCGCGAGCACATGACATTGCCGTAGCGGGTGCAGCATATCTTGGTGTCGAGCGAACTGCGGCTCTTGGCTACGGCAATCTTCTCCTCAAGTGCCTTGGAGATGCCCATGGCATTGATGGGATAGGCAGCCTTGTCGGTGGAGAGGCAGATAACGCTCTTCACGCCAGAGTCGATGGCCACATCCAGCACATTGTCGGTGCCGATGACGTTGGTCTTCACGGCCTCCATGGGGAAGAACTCGCAGGAGGGCACCTGCTTGAGGGCTGCTGCGTGGAATATATAATCGACGCCACGCATGGCGGACTTCAGCGTAGATTTGTTGCGGACATCGCCGATGTAGAACTTTATCTTGTGCGCTACGTCGGGGTATTTGGCCTGATACTCGTGACGCATGTCGTCTTGTTTCTTTTCGTCACGCGAGAAAATGCGAATCTCACCGATGTCGGTGCGAAGAAAGCGGTTGAGTACGGCATTGCCGAACGAACCTGTGCCCCCAGTGATCATGAGGGTCTTATCTTTAAAAATGCTCATTTTTGTATATAATTTTGTGATTATTGCACATCTCTGGTGCTTTGACCATCCATTAAAATGCAGACAGCCAAAGGATTAAGGAAGAATGGAATAGTTTTCGTCTCACGACGCGGGTTGCTAATCCAAAAGGGTGATTCTTTAGAATCATCGCGCAAAGGTACGAAATATTACATGGACAACCAAATGTTTTAGGTATTAAGAATAGTTTTTGTCATGAATAAAAAATATAAAAAGAAGTTTTTTGTGTTTTGGCAAGTTTTTATTATCTTCGCACCGAAACTGAACAATTATTCATTTTTATGTCCTATCTTATTATTTTTAAGCTTCTGGGTTCGCTGGCGCTGTTGATGTTCGGTATGAAGTCGATGAGTGAGG
>JAEEGL014869663.1_pt1 | contig 35455 bp, 21 predicted proteins | sample 9134231 | NCBI WGS metagenome assembly JAEEGL01 (sample SAMN16246548, study PRJNA631951) | gut metagenome | biome: gut microbiome; feature: rumen; material: fiber-attached | host: Bos | place: Iran: Karaj | collected 2018-10 | reverse complement strand
GATATCAAGGATATCGTTCGTGAGCTTTATAAGAAGTCAGATCGTATTGTTATTTCTACAAACGGTTTCTTCACAGACAGAATCGTCGATCTTTGTAAGGAATTCCCACAGATCGGTATTCGTATTTCAATCGAGGGTCTTGAGAATACAAATAACGAGATCAGAGGTCTTGAGAACGGCTATCAGAGAGGATATCAGACGCTTAAGACTCTTCGTGAGATGGGTATGACCGACGTTGGATTCGGTATGACAGTTCAGGACAAGAATGCACCTGATCTTGTACCTCTTTACAAGCTTTCAGATGAAATGGGCATGGAGTTTGCTACAGCATCACTTCATAACAGTTTCTATTTTGTAGAAGCAAAGAATATTATCAAAGATCGTCCTATGGTTGCTCAGAATTTTGAGAACCTCATCAATGAACTTCTTGCCAGCAAGAGCCCTAAGAAGTGGTTCAGAGCATACTTCAATCATGGACTTATCAATTACATATATGGACAGAAGAGACTTCTTCCTTGCGATATGTCTTTTGACACATTCTTCATTGATCCTTACGGCGATGTTATGCCATGTAACGGAACAAAGGATAAGGAGGTTATGGGTAACCTCAACAATCAGTCATGGGATGAGCTTTGGAACTCTCCTGAGGCTGAACAGGTACGTGCAAAAGTTCGTTGCTGTGACAGAGACTGCTGGATGATCGGTTCAGTATCACCTGCAATGCACAAGTACATCTGGGTACCGCTTTGGTGGGTAATCCGTCACAAAGCTAAGTTCTGGACAAAGAAGAAGTACAGCATGTATGAAAACAAGATTGTTCGTGATCTTCGCGATGGCAAGGTTACAAAGGAGGATCTTGATAAGTGTAGCACATGTGATTTGTGCGCAACAGTTAATAACGGTCTTTCAGCTGCCTCTATGGAACAGCTTAAGGACAAGACAGGTGAAGAGATTGTTGATGCTGATATCGCAGCACAGATGAAGAAGTGATCTGAAATTATTATAAAGCACATGATAAAGGCCGGCTTCTACTCTGGAGTTAGGCCTTTTTCTGTGAAAAATCAGCTTATTTACGTTGCTGGGGAGTTTGGTGAAAATACATAATATCCCGTCAATAATTTATTATATTTGTAACAAATGTTAATTGCTATTATGGGGGATATAGTGTATACTCTTGCGGACAGATGTTTCGGCATTTTGACTACTTCTTAGTACAAACATCTGATGGAAGTAGTCTTTTTATTTGATAGAAAGATAAATCTTTAGGAATATAGAGGCATAGAAGAGGAGACATAAATGTCAAAGGGGAAAATAGATTTCGTTGTAACCTGGGTCGACGGAAATGATGAGAAATGGCAAAAGGAAAAAGCTAAATACTCACCTGTAAAAACAGATAATTCATCCTCAAACAACAGGTACAGGGACTGGGGGATAATGAAGTATTGGTTCAGAGGAGTTGAGAAATTTGCACCCTGGGTCAATCATATTTATTTTGTTACATGTGGCCATGTGCCGGAATGGCTTAACCTTGACAATCCAAAGCTTACATTAGTTAAACATACGGACTATATTCCTGAAGAATTTCTGCCTACGTTCAATTCTAATACGATAGAGATGTATTCACATAAAATACCGGGGCTGGCAGAGCAGTATGTGATCTTTAATGACGACATGGTCCTGATTTCTCCTACTGAGGAAACAGATTTTTTTGTGGATGGAATTCCCTGCGAGTCAGCTTTGTTGGGAACTATTACGGCAGATAATCCGGGAGATGTATTCCCGCATATACTTGTGAACAATAATGCGATAATTAACAAGAATTTTTCCAAGAAAAAAGTAATCAAGGATAACTTTTTCAAATTTTACAATTTAAAATATGGCAAGCATCTTCTGAGAAATCTGGCACTTATTCCGTTTTCCAGTTTTTCGGATTTTTATGACCTGCATTTGACTAAGTCAGTTACCAAGAGCCTTTTTGAGGAAGTTTGGAATGCAGAACCGGAAGCTATGCTTAAAGGAACAAGCTCCCGATTCAGGAGCAGAGATGATGTTAATATCTGGCTGATAAAAGAATGGTATCTTTGCAAGGGACATTTTTGCCCACGGAGCACTAAGTTCGGAAGAAAATTCGAACTTGGAGAAGAGAAAGGTTTTGGCGAGTATATATCCGGGCAGAAAGGTAAGTTAATCTGTATCAATGATAGTTCTGATAAGATTGACTTTGATTCGATCCAGCCGGAGCTGATAGAAGCATTCAATAAAATCCTGCCTGACAAATCATCTTTTGAAAAATAAAAGATAACTGAGGGCTTTTGGATAATTTCGACTGCATGGAGAAAACAATTAGGAAATGATCAGTAAAAGAACAACAGCGATGATGAAGTTAAAACTTTACTCTATTTTGGGAAAGAATAGTTCTAAAGCCGAAATGTTGAGGAAGTCAGGACTTTTCAAGTCTTTTGGAGAAGGTGGATACTGGCACCCGGACTGGTTACCGTCTTTCCCTGAGCAAATAGAAATTGGTAATAATGTTACTGTAGCTGCAGATGTCAGATTGTATGAGCATGATATGGTTCAGAGAATGTGGAATCTGGACCCGCATTATAGTGGTCAGCGCATCAGAATGAAACTGAAGGGGATTACTATAGGTGATAATTCCGTATTAGGCGCCAGAAGCATTGTTCTATATGGCGTAAATATTGGTAAGAACGTAGTTGTCGGAAGTGGCAGTGTTGTTACGAAGGACGTACCGGATTATTCCATAGTAGCCGGTTGTCCTGCGAAAGTAATCGGAGATACAAGAGAATTATTCAAGAAAAGAATTGCTGAAAATGGCTTTGACTTGACTGATTATTCTTATGAAAAATTCTTTACTAAATAAGATAGAGGAATAAGGTGAATTTATGAGAATTGCCGTATTGTCTCACGGAGCTTCGGGAGGAGGCTCTGAAAGAGTATGCACCCTTATAGCTAACAGTCTTGTCGAGAAAGGCTATGAGGTGTTCTTTTACGCAATACATTCAGATAAAAGAGAATACTATATAGACGAGCGCGTTCACTATGTCTATGGTGATTGTCAGGGCTCCAAAGCTGCCATCAGGTTTTTGAAGAGAACCTTGAAGCTAAGACATTTTCTGAAGAAAGAGCGCATCGATGCGTTTATTTCTTTTATATATGATGAAGGTTATGCGATGTACAAGAGCAGGAGAGTAAAGAAGATTTTCAGCCTGCGCAATGATCCTAATCGCATTCAGAAATCCAAGAAAAAGTTTATTGAAAGAATGTATGCTGATGCAGATAAAGTTGTATTCCAGACGGAAGATGCAAAAAACTTTTTTGACAACAGCATTTCTTCGCATGGCGTAGTTATTCCTAATCCTATTAAGGACAACCTTCCGAAATGGGATATTGATGGACATAAAAAAGAGATAATAGCGGCAGGAAGATTGACTTCACAGAAGAACTTCCCTATGCTGCTTAAAGCCTTTGCATCATTTGGTGTCAATCATCCGGACTATGATCTGGTTGTCTGCGGTGAAGGCGAATTGCTCGGACAATTGGAAAAGCTTGCTAAAGACCTCGGCATCTCGGAAAAGGTTCATTTTCCGGGACATGTGGAGGATTTACATGACAGAATGGTAAAGTCTGCCATTTACGTTTCATCATCAGACTATGAGGGCCTGTCCAATTCCATGTTGGAAGCACTGGCTATAGGAATTCCAACTATCTGCACTGATTGTCCGATCGGTGGTGCAAAGTCATATATCGACGATGGTATCAATGGTTTTTTAGTACCTGTAAATGACTCTGAAAGCCTCAGTAAAAAGTTGTCTGTTCTGGCAGATGATATGGATTTATGCAAGAGCTTTTCTGAAAAGTCACAGAGCATCAGGGAAGAGCTTAGTACATCAACTATCTGCAACAGATGGGAAGAAGTGCTGAAGAGTTAATAACGGAGGATTTCTGTGGATACAAGAAAAACACTGAATTTTTCGCAAATTGCATATTTTTTGTGGATCTTTTATTTTGTAAACATTTATTTATTTGGAAATGTTAACTACCAGTTACCTGCATATTTGAGCTATATTATGGCTTTTATTATGCTTGGATACAGGATTTCAATGGATTCCGGATATACACCGATCCCTCCTATACTGGGACTTCTGACTATGTGGTATGGCGTGTTTTATGTATGGGAAGTAATTGCAAGGTTATGGACACCGGATCAAATTGCGCGTGTTAGTAATACTCCTTATCAGACACTGAGAATTATTGCAATTTTTATTGCGATGGATTTATATGTTACCAACAAAGACGACGTTTATAAACTGATCAAGGCCTTTTGCATAAGTGCTACCGTTTTTGCAGCCTGGACCATTCTTACATCACCACCATCATCATATGGTACTTTGAAATATGGTGCAGCCACAGGACAGCAGAGAAATACTACAGGTTATGTACTGTGCTTTGCTACGATCATGCTGGTATATTTGTACTATCAGTATAAGGACAAGAAGTGGATTATTTTTTCACTGATATGTCTGGTATCTTCTTTACTTACCGGTTCAAGAAAAATCATATTTGCCTATGCCATGGCTGTATTTTTTGTGATAATCGGTCAAAAAAGTATTGAAGTTACAATGAAGTACTTCCTTATTATTTTTATTGCCGCCGCAATAATTATTCCAATAGCTTATCAGATACCATACATCAGGGAAGCTTTTGGTGAGAGACTACTGGCTGTTTTGGATGATTCAATCGAGGACAGCAGTATCATGTACAGAAATATTGCGAAGTTCAATGCAATCAGAATATTCATTGAGAGCCCGATAATAGGTAATGGTTGGGCAGCTGTTCGTAACAGCTTTAATTTCAATGGCGTTTCGATTTATGCGCACAACAACTATCTCGAGATAGCAGCGGACTATGGAATTATTGGTGCAATATTGTTCTTTACAAGGAACTTTGTTTTTGGATTTAAATGCTTTACGAAGCTTAAAAAGAATAAAGCATATCTTGTTGGAACGATTCTGCTTATGGCAATGGTTCTTCTTGACTGGGGACAAGTTTCGTATGTCTATGTATACATGATGGTTATTTGGGGTATCGTGTATAAGTTTGTGCAGTTTGAGTGTTTTGCAGGAGAAGAGGTCAAAAATTGAAAAAAGTATATGTTGTAACTGTATTTAACAGTCTTAATTCCGGCAGCTTTTTACAAGCCACATCTTTATACAAAGCAATTTCCGGATTGGGCTATGATGTTTCTTTTTTGGATACCGGAGCAAGAAATCTGTGGAAGCAGGCTTTTGTTGAATTCGGATACATGATAAAGAACAGAAACTTTAAAGCTGCTGTTGGTAAATTCAAACAGGCGGGAAAACTTACTGATGAATTAAAAAAGTACAATGTCGTTAAGGTTGAGGATCTGAAAGATACACCTGAGAGTGTATACGTACTGGGCTCAGACGAGATATGGAATGTCGCAAGAAAGGATATGGCTAATTTCCCGATTTTCTGGGGCAAAGGCCTTCCGCTAGAGCGCTGCATCAGTTATGCACCCTCAATTAACATTGCAAAGCCTGAACATGTCAAAAAATATGATTTTGTAAAAGAAGCGATGGATAATCTTTTAGCCATCAGTGTAAGAGATCATTATTCACATGAAGTATTAAGTGAGGTGACTGACAGAAATATAGAAGAGGTTTGCGATCCGACACTACTGCTTAAAGAAGACAGCTATTATGAACTAAAGTCAGCCTCTAAGCTGAGCAATTATATACTGGTATATATTTACGCTAAGGGATTCAGGCAAGAAGACATTGAAGAACTTAAGCGATTTGCTAAAGATAAAAACAAGAAGCTTGTAGCATTTGGATCTAATTTTGGATGGTGTGATCTGAATGTAAACGGTGCTCCATGGGATTTCCTTTCTTATATAGAGGGAGCTGATTATGTTTGCACCGGTACTTTCCATGGAACTTTATTTGCTTCCCTTTTCAGGAAAAAATTTGTTGTGGTAAGCAAGAAGAATAAAAAGGTCACAGAGCTTTTGAACCGATTCGGTTTATCTGACAGAGTGGCTGACGCAACAAATATGAGAAGTATTTTTGAAACAGAATATGATAGCGATAAATTAACCGCTACCATTGCGCAGATGAGAAAGTCCGGACTTGGATTCCTCAAAGAGAATATAGACAAGATATAAAGGCTAGGTAGAGAAATAATGGCAGAAGTAAAAAATGAAGGTAAAAATACTAAAGCGCTGAAGGCCGGAGTGTGGTATTCAGCGTCCTCTATTACTGTAAAAGCTATAACAATCCTGACAACACCTATTTTCACCCGTTTGATTCCAAAGGAACAGATAGGAATTGTAAGTACATTTAACTCATGGTACACATTGCTCCTTATTTTTTGCACTTTGAACCTTACATACAGTATCGGAAGAGCAAAACTTGATTTCCCGGGAAAACTGGATGAATATGTTGGTTCAATGCAGACCCTTTCATTCCTTTTCACATTAGGGCTTTGTCTTGTAAGTTTACCCTTTATAGAACCTATAGCATCAGCTTTTGAGCTAAATGTTCCGTTAATGCTCATACTTATGGTATTCCTGTTACTTCATCCGGTAATCAATTTTACCCAGAGTAAATTCAGGTACTCCTACAAGTATAAAGGAAATATTGCCATAGCAGCTTACAGCACTGTAAGTAATGTAACATTATCATTTCTTTTTCTTTTAATTTTTACTGAAGAGAAGTATTATGCCAGAGTTCTTGGTCATGTTATTCCGGGTATTGCACTTTCTATAGTTTTCTGGATCATAACTCTTAAGAAAAAGAATGCTGTCATTAATACTACTTACTGGAAATATGGTTTGGGGATCGGCTTGCCGCTTATATTCCATTCCATTTCATTAAATATCCTCGGGCAGTCAGATCGAATCATGATCACAAAATATTGTGGAAGTGGTTTTACAGGTATTTATGGCATTGCTTATGGTTATGCGCTTCTGATCAATATTATTTTGGGAGCAGCTAATGAAGCATGGCTTCCATGGTTCCATGATTCATACTTTGCTGAGGAATTTGACCAGATCAAAAAGAATATCAAACCTCTTGTATTACTTGGTTGCATGCTTGGAATTGGATGTATAGCAATCGGACCGGAGGCGATGATGGTACTGGGACCCAAGGATTATCAGGTTGGTGTCTGGGTTATTGCTCCGGTAACTGTTGGTACTGTATGCCAGTTTATTTATCAACAGTATGTCCACATTGAGCTGCACTTGAAGAAGACTCAGTATATTTCAATGGGAACAATTATTGCTGCTATTTTGAATATTGGTCTGAATATTATTTTCATTCCTAAGTTTGGATTTATTGCTGCAGCATATACCACAATGGTTTGCTATTTTGTCAATATGTTCCTGCACTATTTCATAACCAGAGCAGTCCTTAAAGTTAAGCTCTACGACGACTGGTTTATGTTCCTTGCAATTGGAGTCGTTATTGCTATTTCTGCTTTGTTTATGAGCTTGTATTCAACTATTCTTATCAGATATGCTTTATTGCTTGTGATATGTGCGCTTTACATTATCTTTAACTGGAAGACGATCATTGCAGCAATTGAGAAGATGAAGGCTAAAAAGAAAGCATAATGTAACAACTTTTCGGGTTCACTGTTAGTAAGGGGGACTCAAGTCATGAAAAAATGCATAAAAATACTGTGCACAATTATAGTAGGAATTTTTCTTGTTTTGGGAGTTTATATTCTGTATGATAGAAATGTAAGCTCAAAAGGATTTGCTAAAGACAGCTTTGATGGATCATCCGGTGTTGCACAGGCAAAAGGAATAAATCTAAGTCGGTTTAGGTTTAAAAAGGTCAGCGGAACAGTTTCCATTAAAGATTTTGGAGCTGTCGGAGACGGAATTCAGAATGATTATGCAGCTTTTGCAGCTGCACTTAATTCGGGAGCAGATGAGGTTTATATACCTGCAGGGACGTATGAACTCGGAGGCGGTATTGTCGTAGCAGACATTGGGGTAAATATCGTCGGCGAGAGTCAGTCGGACACCATAATAAAGCATGGCTGTATAAGTACAAAATACGGAATCAGCGCCAGCAATCTCACTTTTGAAGGCGGGGCTGTTCAGAAAATTGACTATACAGGAGGCAGGGCTGAAGAAAGTACCATCAGCCTTATGGTTTCACCGAGCGGACAGCAGAATGTAAGCTACAAGGATTGTACATTCAGAAATGTTACCGTAGCCTCTTTTGCAAGAGAGCAGGAAGGGTCCTTTGCCAGCAATGAAGTAATCGGGTGTACTTTTACAAACATTCGGAAAGTTGCCATATACCATTGCCTTAACATAGGAAATGGTACTTACAAAAACAATCTTTTCAATGGTTTTGGCGGAAGTGATCTGACAAGAGGATTTGTGAGTGCTTTGTGGATAGGTGATATTTCGAATAATACCTATGTGCAGGCCGTAAATACGGTAATTGATGGCAACACTTTTGCAAATCTGGTCACCAAGGATGATTATTCTGAAGCAAATCATATAATAAACGCTAACTTCATTGCTATCAGAGGTGATACAGCGGTTATTAGTAATAATTCATTTACCAATTTAGCCGGATATGGAAATGATCGTGAGGCTGTATATACAAAGGTTCGGGATTTGACAATTACGAATAATACGATTACAAACGGTGGATTGGGAGAAGGTTATATCTGTAATAAATCACAGAGTGGTGATTCATATTGCACTATAACAGGAAATACTATTGTTGGAGAAAAGGGAACTGGAATTAGAAATTATGTTCCGGGGACAATTACGGGGAATACAATATCTATAAGTAATTGTTCAAGTGCTATTACGAATACTCAGAGGACTGATATTACCGGTAACAGGGAACTGATTATCAGGGACAATATCATCAGCTCTGGGACATACGCCGAGGGAGGTTCAAAGAGTACCGGTAAAGCTATTAGAGTCAGTGGAGTTGTTGCTCCTATAACTATAGAAAGAAATGCATTTAATACCAGTACTGCTTTTGAACATTACATTTCAGTGGGGAACCCCGGGGTAAGTGTTACAATTCGTGATAATTCTATCAGTGGGAAAGATAATGCTGAAGGAACCGGGATTTCTGTTTACAGTAATAAGAATGGGGGTAAGTTGTCACCAGGTTGTCAGGTAGTGGTCGAACGTAATAGTTTTGCCGCAAAGTAAGGGAGGGAAAAGTGAAAAGATTTCTCGTGGGGATGATTGTTATTTCGATTTTATTTGGATGCATACATGATACAGCGTATGCATCTGATTTTGTTTCTGCAGAAGTTTCTACTGATTCACAGGAAATATCCTCAGGTGAAACAGTAGAAATAGTAGATGAGGATCCGGCAAAAGCTTCTACACCCGATGGAGAAGGGGGTGAAGAAAGCGGTGAAGGCTCAGAATCAGGCTCGGGCGCAGAATCTGGTTCAGAATCAGAATCAGGTTCAGGTTCAGGGGAAGGATCATCCGGAGATGATCAGGGCTTGGGAGAGGAGCCTACACCAACCGGTGGGAATACTTCCGAAGGTGGTGAAGGATCATCTGAGTCCGGAACACCTTCTGAGGGTGACAACACCGGCAGTGGAAATACTGATGTTGATAATCCCGGTGAAGGTGAGCAGGTACCGGTTATAGGTAATACAGGCAATTCAGGGAATGAAGGTGGAAGTACCGAAGGCGGAAATACCGAAGGTGGAGAACAGGCTTCAGGGCTTCGTATCATCTCTCAGTCTGAAGACGTGTATGCTTTGATTGGTGAAACTGCTACTTTTTATGTTGAGACCACAGCAACAAGAGCAAAATATATGTGGTATGTAAGTAAGGATAATGGTCAGACCTGGGAGAGATGTACCTACAACGGATATAAGACAGGTCATCTTTCATTTGAAGTAAAAAGTTATCATCTGGGCTATAAGTTTAAATGCCATGTTACTGACAAGGATGTCAGTGAGGATGAGGAAGTCGTTTCTAATATCTTTTCATTATATGACAAGACTACGGTAATACTCGAGCAGTCAAGTCAGATAAATGCTGATTTAGGAAATAAAATTACATTTAGCGTATATGCTGAAGGAAATAAGCTTTCTTACAGATGGTATTTCAGCAAGGATAATGGCAATAAATGGTCAAAGGTACAAAATTATACAGTTTATGATGCTGACGGGAATAAGGCAAGTGTTCCGTATGAAGGTTATTCTACAAACTGCCTTTCATTTAATGTGACCAGTGAGCATTATGGATATGTATTTAAGTGTGTAATAACAGATAGAACGAATAATGTTATAGATTCAAATATCATGTCTGTTTTACCGAATGCTTCATATGTTTCTGAACAACCCAAAGATGAGTATCACCTGATCGGAGAAACAACATATTTTCATGTTGAAACGCAGGAGAGGGCGGCTTCTTATAAATGGTATTACAGTAAGGACGGCGGTAATTCCTGGTATCAGTGTACTTATAGCGGTTATAAAACAGCTACTCTGGCGTTTACAGTACAGGCTTATCACTATGGATACAAGTTCAGATGCGAGGTAGTGGACGGAGCAGGTAATAAGATCACTACAGAGGAATGTACACTGTATGAAAAGGAAACAGTGGTAAATACCCCCTCAGTGTTAGTTGAAGTTGAAAAGTGGGCAACTGCAAATCTCCTGGTTGAAGCCGAAGGAAATAAGCTTTCCTACAGATGGTATTGCAGTAAGGATGAGGGACAAACCTGGAGCAAATGCGGTAATTACTATGATCTGGCAGAGGACGGAATCCGTACTCTTAAAAAGTATGAAGGTGTCGCTACCAATAATCTGTCATTTATAGCACAGGATGACCATACTAAAACACTTTTCAGGTGTACTGTTACAGACAGGTCGGGAAAACAGTATTATAGCGAAGTGATTGCAGTTAAGATCAAAGCCCCTGACTTTGTTTTTGCAGAGCAGCCCAAGGATTTTTACGGCTTATTAAATGAAGAAGCCGTTATCGGAGTCAAGGCTCAAGGCGGCAGTGGTAGCCTGGCATTTCGTTGGTATATCAGCAAAGATGGTGGTAATACCTGGGGAAGATGTGGATATAACGGATTTAAAAGTTCTACACTCAAATTTCCTATTCAGCTTTATCAGTATGGATATCAATTCTACTGCGAAGTTGAAGACAAACTGGGAAGAACGATAGTCTCTGATATTGTCACTTTGTATGAAAAAGAAACGGAGATCATTTCCGAACCTGAAGATGTACTTAGCGACTTCGGAACAGAAGTTGAGCTGGCAGTTGAAGCGGTTGGTAACAAGCTTACATACAAGTGGTACAGAAGCAGTGATGAAGGAACAACCTGGGAAATTTGTCCTGCAGATATATATAAGGGTGTTCAGACCAATAAGCTTTCCTTTGTTGTATCAGAGGAAGCAGCAAAATACGTCTATCGCATTGAGATTACTGACAGGAAGCTTGTCAAAACTTATAGCAGAGCTATCGCTGTTCAGGGTAAAGAGATGGACAAGGCTCTGAGGTTTACTGATTTTGACCTTGAGAGCAATGCGACCCTTAACGGACTGGATGTCATCGTTGATGCAGAATATATCAGATCGAATGCAGTAATAACTGAGAACGGCAATAGAGTATCACTTACACTGACACCCCAAAACGCTGTGTCAGGATATGACACTTTCCTTGTACACTTTTTTGCAAAGTCTGATGTAAAAAACAGTGACATCACAATAAAGATCAACAATTCCAGGTATGTGGGAAATTTCTCCATACCAACATATACTGCTGAGTTTATCCTTCCGGTCAAGGGAATAAGCAGATTGGATAAACTTGTGCTGGACGCTGTAGTTGACGGACAAAAGATCGCACTAAGCAATTTTGAGGTGCTGAGTACAAACGGTAAAAGCCTTTCACAGATAAATGTCGGTATCTTTGACAGAGATCCGGGCTATCAGAAAGTGCTTGTAGATGAGAGTACGGCAATCGGTTATCACGCAGCATATTTAATGAGTGATGAAAAATATCTGTATGCTATCGGAAAAGGTGAACTGCTTATCTATGAGATCAATGGAAACAGTCCGTCTGTGGTAGGAGCACTGTATGGAGTCGGGAATGCCAGAGAAATGGCTTTCTGCAATAATGGTGAAGCCGTTATTGTAAGCTCTAGAGAAAATGGTGTATTTATAGTTGATACCAGTGATAAAACTGCTCCGCATATTGTGTCAGAGATTGCTTCCGAAGGTCTTTCAACAGGTATATGCGTTGCCGGAAAGTACTGTTTTATTGCTTCGAGAAAATATGGTATCGAGATATATGACATAAGTGATATTACATCACCTAAATATGTAACTCTTGTATATGGTAATTGCGAGGAATACTATGATTGCTCTGTAAGTGGCAAGTATCTGTATGTATCTTCATGGGCAGAAAAGAAAATCACTGTATTCGATATTGAAAATATTGCAAATCCTGTAAAGGTTAAAGAAGTTGCTACCGGAGGAAATGCCGCAGGATCAGTGATAAGAGATTCTTATCTGTATCTGGCTACGGGTTATCATAGCAAAGATTCAGCGTCAAATTTTGCTTCCCCGGGATATGGAATGGGAAATGGACTTGAGATATATGACATTTCAACACCATCTTCACCGCGGAAGGTATCTGTTACTAAGATTGACGGAAGATATTTTTACAGCGGATTTGATCACTGGAATGTAAAAATATCCGGTAATTATGCTTTTTATACCAATTCCTACAGCGGAATGCATGTGATTGATATTTCAAATCCTTATGCGCCGGTAAAGCTTTTTAATCTGGAAGTTGATATTCCGCAGGGATCAAAGAACTATAAGGCCATAAGCTCAGACACTTATGCTTTCCCTTATGATACTACACAGTATACAAGGGCAATCATTACATCTGTGGCAATCGTAAATGGTGGTATCTATTACAGTACTAATTCCGGAGATACATATTTCAGCGGAAAAACTGCAAATCTGCTAGGAATGTATTACTTACCGATTGCAGGTTTGTATAATGATATTTCTGATCAAGAAGGTTATGACCATTATCTGGAGGATAAGACAACCGATGATGTAACGTATACTGTGGGCAATTTTGAGATAAGAGAAACTGCCAAGGGTGAAGATATCTGGTCAGTATGCGAGTACAACGGTAAATACTACTGTGCGACCGGAAAGAGAGAAATCCTTGTACTTGATGCTGATTATAACGTGATCGAAAGATATGCTACAGACGGAATAACCAAGGATGCAATTGTTGTTAAAGGTGTTTTGTATGTGGCAGAAAGTAATAGCGGACTCGGGGCATATCAGATAGAAGACGCGAATCTGACCAAGATCGGATCGGTAGGATTTGATGCATATACAGGTGTGTTCACTACGGTCAATGCTGTAGATGATAATTATCTTGTGACTCAGATCAGCTGGACGCGATATGCAATCATAGATATCACAAATCCTGCAAACCCCAAAATGCTGGAGAACTCAAATGTTGGAACAATGTATGACCGCTCACTTTTGGGGCAGACAGGAAAGAGCGATTTCCAATCTATCTTCAGCAGAACATACATGATCTGGTATCAGGTCAACCCGGCAGGCAGACCTAAAATAATTAAAAAGCTGACCTCACCTAAATATTCAGAACAGAATGGTGTTGCTTACGGAAACGGAAAGGCGGTTACTGTAACAAATAATGGATATATATACTATGATCCACAAACCATTATTCAGTCAGAATATGATGCTCTCCCGATAATTAAGGTGGATGGTGTCAAACTGAGAGGAATGCCCAATATCCGTGATAACATGATGGTTGTTACAAATTGCTTTGGACGAGAGATTACTATTGTTGATATTGGGGATATAGACAAACCAGTTCTTTTGGCCAATTTTACAGTAAACGGTAATCCGGATGAAGTATATTCAGAGGAGGAAGGAAAGTATATTATTCCACTTAGACACGGTGGATTGATGGAGATAAAAATAAAATAATTATCAGAGAGAAAGGGGGAAAAATGAAAAAAGTAGTGGGAATCATGCTGGCAGCAGTTATGGGGCTTAGTTTATGCCAGCCAATCAAAGTGTTTGCGAATGAGTCTGAGACTGTACCGTATGATATTTCTGCGGAGGAAGGGGATAATTCGGAAAATTCTGATATTGCAGACAATGGAGAAGCAGCTTTTGAAAATATGAATGCTGCAGATGATGAAAACAATGCTGCTGAGAATGGTGACATTGCAGGCAATGATGAGACTTCGAATGCCGGAGATACCGCAAACAATGAGGAACCGAAAGGAGAAGTAAGTTCTTCAGGTCAGGAAAAACCGCAGGAAGTACAGGGATATTTAATTGACTTTGACAGCTTTGAGGGCGGTAAGATTGTCGCATATGACAGGAAGAATTTTGATGAAGCTGTAATTATTGATGGCGCTTCATCCATAGTGGCACGTGATTCCGACACAGGTGAGATTGATGTTACAGGTAACGGACAGGCAAATTTCTCGGTTGTTCTTGAAAATGGATATATTCTTGAAAAGCTCGATATTACTGAAGGTGAAGGAAATTATAAGAACCTTAAGTCCATTTCCGAAGAAGGGAATGTATACACATATCGTATTACTAAGATTACAGGTAATATCAGAGTAAAGATTGAGACAAAAAAGCTCGGAAGTGAAGGTGAGCGGGCTCTGCTCATTGAAGAATTAACCAAGACACTGAGTTCATATCCTGTATACTACACTGCTTATTGTACAGATGAAACAGCTATAGCATTGACTCAGGCTCTTGATAAAGCAAAGTCTCTGGACTATGGATCTGTATCCAATGAAGAAATTGAAAACGCAACGAATAATATAAAAAATGCAGTTGATGATCTTGTATATAAGACTGCTGAAGTGCCTCAAATTTATATCAGCACAGTTAACGGTAATGGTAACTCTTTAGAGAAGAAGACCGGATATGTTGATACAAGTATTGTGGTAGCTGATAAAAGCGGAAATATTATTGATAATGCTGCAAGTATCAAAGTAAGAGGAAACTCTACAGCTGAAGCTGAGAAAAAGCCATACAATATCAAGTTTTCCTCCAAGCAGGATGTTTTGGGCATGGGAAAGGCGAAAAAATGGTGCCTTTTAGCCAATTGCCTGGATGCATCACTCATGAGAAATTCTGTTGCATTTCATGTGGCACAGGAACTTGGTCTGCCTTACACGTCAGAAAACTGTTTTGTTGAAGTGTGGATCGATGGAGTATTCAGAGGCTGCTATCTTCTGACTGAGGCTGTCGAAGCAGGGAAGACACGAGTTGAAATAGATGCAGACGGCGATGAATTCATGATTGAGCTTGAAAAGGAAAGGGCTGAAGGAGGAACTACCTACTTCACAAATGCCTATGGACTTCGATTCGCTTTTAAAGAACCTGAAGAACCGTCTGCAGAGAAAGTTGCTGCTGTTAAGGCAACCATGGACAGGATCACAGCCATTATCGACAGTGGAGATTACAATGCAGTCTGTGAAGCTATCGACATAGATTCTTTTGCAAAATTCTATGTAGTGAATGAGTATATGAGAAATGGTGATTTCAACTACAGCTCAGTATACTTTTTCTACAAAAACGGTGTGTTATATGCAGGCCCGGCATGGGATTTCGATCTCTCAAGCGGAAATGTGAGGGACGTGAAACATGTTGAAACTGCACATGCTCATGCATCAAGAGGCAACTTTTATCCATATTTGCTGAAATACAGTGAATTTCAGAAAAAGATAGAAGATACTTTTGCAGAATATGCTGATATTCTTGAATCCGTTACCAGCGACGGAGGATATATTGATACAACCTATCAGACCAATAAAGCTGTTATTGAGAGGAACTTTAAAGAAGCAGGATGGATTGTTTCAAAGAGATACTCTGATTATCAGATGATTCCGCTTGCTACTTATGAAGAGAATCTCCAGTATTTAAAAAACTGGCTCTCAAGCAGAATGGATTGGATAAAGAAGTATTATGCTGATCTGATTCCTAACGTGTGGGTATATCCTGCTCAGATCGGAGAAGATTTCATTGGAATAAGCTGGAGAGAAGAAGAGGGAGTTGACGGTTACCGCGTTTACAGATTTGAGGGCGATACAAAAGCTCCTATTACAGGCGTTATTCAGGGAAACTACTATAATGACTATACAGCAGAGGCAGGTGTGGAGTATCGCTATGATGTTGTGGCAGTGGTAAACGGCAATCAGGGAACCCGTGATTATGTAGGCGTTGCAGCTACCCTTCCTTCAAAGACAGAAACTGAATTTAAGATAACCAGACAGCCCACTGACTTCTATGTGCAAAATGACAATGATATAGCTACTTTTAGTGTTGAGGCTATAGGTAGAAATGTCAAATATATGTGGTATTTGAAAACTCCGGACTCAGATAGATTCGTTAAAACCGGTAATGAGACTAATGTATACACAAGAAAAATGTTTTTAAAGAATGATGGATTGCAGGTGTATTGCGTTGTTACAGATGCCTATGGGCACAAAGAAATAACTAATACAGCAACTGCATCATTTAATAAGAAATTTGAAATTGTAAAAGATACAGAAGATCAGTTAATTGCCAGGATTGGATCTATGTGTACATTTACTATCGATGCTGTAGGAGATGGAGTGACATACAGTTGGTATTATAAAATGCCTGAGCATAGTGGAGGAGACGGCAAGTTTCATAAAGCAGGCTGTTATACAAATGAGTACAAGAGGACAGCATCCGAAAAGACAGACGGAATGCAGGCATATTGTGTTGTTAAAGATAAAAATGGAGAAAAACTCCAGGGAAGAACAGCAACTCTGATACTTGATACCGGAAAACTTACGATTACTTATCCAAACGGTAAAACTTTAAGTGCTGAAAAAGGCAAGACAGTGACCTTTAAGGTTGAAACAAACATAAAGGATGTCAGCTATAGCTGGTACTATATGCTGTCTGAGCAGGGTGGAGGAGACGGCAAATTCCATAAAGCCGGATGCTACACAAATGAATACATAAGGACAGTAGCAGTAAAGAGAAACGGAATGCAGGCTTACTGTGTTATCACTGATTCTAATGGAGAAAAAACGAACAGTGATGTCATGACACTGGTCATGAAATAATTGTTGCATTATCCCGCCATTTTTAGCGGCTTAATGAGAATAAAGATTTACCAAATGAAAAAATGGAGGAAAGAAATGAAGAAGAAACTATTGGGGCTTGTTCTATCTGCTGCAATCGGGTTGAGCGTATATCCATCAACTCCTGTTTTTGCAACAGAACCGGACAATGAAATTGTTCAGACCATCACCGATGAGAAGGACGATTTGGAGAAAACTGAAGATGAAGGTGTTTCTGAGGACAAAGATGCTGAGAACAGTGCAGCTGATGAAACAGTAATTGTTGAGGAAACTAAAGATGAAAATACATCTGCCAAGGTTGAAGATGAACCGGAAGCAGATGATAAGAGCGTTGTTAAGGAGCAGGAAGAAGTTACTGCAAAAGATCAGACAGAAGCAACAGAGGAAGTTACAAAAGAACTGACAGAAGAAGTAACAGAAGTGACAGAAGCTACAGATGATCAGAACGAAGAAGGATTTGTTGTAACCTTTGATAGCTTTGAAGGCGGTAAAATTGTTGCTTATGACAGAAAGAACTTTGATGAGGCTGTTGTTTACGATGACGCTACAACTGTAGTTGCACGCAATTCTGACACCGGAGAGGTTGATACTACAGGTGACGGACAGGTCAATTTCTCAGTTGTTATTGAGGATGGCTATTCTTTTAAGAACATTACAATTACAGAGGGTGAAGGTAACTACAAGAATCTCAAGGCTATATCAGAGGAAGGAAATGTATATACATATCGTATTACAAAGATAACCGGAAGTCTTAGAATTGCTGTAGAGACCACAAAACTTGATGATGCAGGTTCAAGGGCATTGCTTTTGGATGAACTTGACAAGGTAAGAAGTTCTTATCCTGTATATTACAGATTATATTGTACTGAAGAATCAGCTTCATTGTTAACTGATGCTTTGAATGCTGCTCAAAACACTGATACTGAAACTGCTACAAATGAAGATATTCAAAAAGTAATTGACGCAGTAAAGGAAGCTATCGATGCTCTTGTATACAAGACTGCTGAAGTGCCACAGGTTTATATCAGCACCAAAGACGGAATTGGCAACAATCTGAGTAAAAAGATCGGATATGTTGCTACAAGTGTAGTTATTGCTGATACAGACGGAACATTCTCAGATGAGGCAGCAAGCATTAAAGTAAGAGGTAATTCTACAGCCATTGCTGAAAAGAAGCCTTTTAATATCAAGTTGTCATCAAAGCAGGATCTTTTCGGAATGGGCAGTTCAAAGAAGTGGTGTCTTCTTGCAAACTGCTTCGATGTTACACTTATGAGAAACCGCACAGGTTTGGCCCTTGCGAAAGAGCTTGGTGTTCCATATACATCAGAGAATCTGTATGTAGACCTTTGGGTTGATGGAGTTTACAAGGGAAGCTATCTCTTAACAGAAGCAGTGGAGGCCGGAAGCACCAGAGTTGATATCAATGTCAAGAGCGGTGACTTTATTCTTGAAATAGAGAAGAGCCGTGTTGAAGACGGAACAACTTACATAACAAATAATAACGGTCTTCGTTTCTCATTTAAGGAGCCGGAAGAGCCAACAGAGGAACAGTATAACCACGTTAAGGAAACATTGGACAGAATTACTGCAGTTGTGGACAGTGGTGATTATTCTGCAGTTCAGGATCTTATTGATATAGATTCATTTGCCAGGTACTACATGGTAAATGAGTATATGAAGAACAATGATTTCAACTTCAGTTCCGCATATTTCTTTTTCAAGGATGGCAAGTTCTATGCAGGACCGGCTTGGGATTTTGACTTATCAAGCGGTAACGGAAGCGATAACTATACAAGTAATAAGATTCCAAATGCTCCATGGGCAAGCAAAGCTAACTGGTATCCATACCTGCTTAAATACAGTGAGTTTCAGAAAGCTGTTGAAGCTGTTTTTGATGAGCATGACGACTACATGGCTAATATAGCTGCCGACGGTGGATTTATTGACACAACATTTGATACTTACAGAGCATCTTTTGAGCGCAACTTCAATGAAGCAGGTTGGGAAATAACCAAGAAATACTCTGCTAACCAGACAGCTCCGCTTCCAACCTTGGAAGAGAATGTTGAATATTACAAGAACTTCCTTAAGGCTAGATATGACTGGATGAATAAGTATTACAGAAACCTTGTTCCAAATGTATGGGTAAATTCTGTAAATGCTGAAGATGATGGTATTAAGATCAGCTGGAGAGAAGAAGATGAAGTAGATACCTATCGTGTTTACAGACGCGAAGGAGTTGACTGGCGTGCAATCTCAGGACTGGTAAAGGGTAATACATATACAGATTACACTGCAGAAGAAGGCGTTCAGTACTATTATGATGTAGTAGCTGTAGTTGATGGCACAAGGGGAACTCTGGATTACAAGGGTGTTCCGGGAATCATTGAAGCTAAAGCACAAACTGAACTGGTTATAGTTAAACAGCCTGCTGATGTTCATGTAAAGGCTGTAAACGAGACTGTAGTATTTAGTGTTGAAGCTACAGGTAAAGAAGTTTCATATATGTGGTATGTAAAAACTCCCGACTCTGACAGATTTGTTAAGACAGGAAACGACACTACAGAATATACCAGAAAAATGTATGATAAAAACGACGGACTTCAGGTTTACTGTGTGGTTTCCGATGCTTACGGAAATAAATTAACATCCAATACCGCCACTGCATCTTTTGCACAGGAATTTGAAATCGTAAAAGATACAGAGGACGTTGTCGTAAATAAGAGTGGTGATAAAGCTACATTTAGAATTGAAGCCAAGGGTAAGGATGTTTCATATTCCTGGTATTACAAAATGTCTGAGAAGGCCGGGGGAGACGGAAAGTTCCACAAAGCCGGATGCTATACAAATGAGTATACAAGAACTGCTTCTGAGAAGACTGAAGGAATGCAGGCATATTGTGTGGTAACAGATGTAAACGGCAATAAGTATGTTGGAAGAACTGCAACTTTAACAATCGCTAAGGCTGAAACAATCGTTATTTCTTATCCAAATGGAACAGAAATTCAGGCATCTGCCGGAAAAATGGCGACATTTAAGGTTGAGACTGTGGCAGAAAACGTAAGTTATAGCTGGTATTACAAGTTGCCTGAACAGGCCGGCGGAGACGGTAAATTCCATAAAGCAGGCAATTATACAAATGAGTACAGCAGGACTGCTTCCGTAAATAAAAACGGAATGCAGGCATATTGTGTTATCACAGATGCTATGGGTAGAAATACCAAAAGCGAGATCATGACATTGTTGGTGAAATAATGGTTGATACATTATTGAACATTATGTGCAAGAATGTATGATAAAATGTAATGGTAGGGGCAACGTATGTTGCCCTTATTGTTACTTCACAATCAGGCATTGAAAGATGCTGATAAAAGATTTTTATTGATATGAGGTTAAGAATATGTTTGCCATTTATGCTATTTTAGGTCTGTTTTCACTGGCTCTGTTTATAGCAAATATATATTGTTTTAAGACAAAAAAATACTTTTATCTTTTTATTAATTGCATGCTTTTTCTGCCGGATTACTATGGATTTGAATTCAATGATGCATTACCTCTTCTGACAGTAAAGAGACTGATGTATCTGGTCTTTTATGTATATGTATTTATAAATAGAAAAAAGGATATAAAGTTTAGGAAACTGGATATTAAGGCAATTCCAAAGGTTTCATATTTTTTGGCTGGATATTTTATTCTCAGGATATTTTCAAATTTGTATTATGTGTTCACCTATTCGCAGCCTGTTAAAACCATCGTTTTTATCATATTTGAACAGCTGTTATTATTAGTTGCCGTATATTTATTGTCCCCAACAAAGGCAGAGATGAATACTCTTGTAAAAACTATTGTGGGAACGGCTTCGGTGATGTTTGTCAACGGTATTCTTGAAAGTTATACTTCCTATAGGTTTTTTGACGTATTATATACTGTTTCACGATATCTTTTGAATGAATACTATGTGCGGCTCGGACTTCTTCGTTCGACTACATCAATGGGAATACCGGGTATTTATGGGAATATGTGTGTCCTCGTAATGCCGTTGATACTGTATTTATATGAATGCGAGAAAAAAAGACTTTATCTGGTTTCTGCGGGACTTGGAGTTCTTGCGATCATTCATTCAGGTGCCAGGTCTGATGTTTTCTTTTTAATCTTTATTCTTGGTGTATATTGTATTTTTGTACTAAGAGATAAAAAACGCAGATTATTGTTTGGCAAAAATGTTGCTACAGTATGCGCGTTTCTGCTTGTGTTTATCACTTTAATGAGCGTTGGTTCGCCTTATTACAGGTATTTCTATGTTGGAAGTGCCAAGTCCATTCTCAATGAAGTTGGGTTTGATTTTGACCTTAGTGCAGGTTCTCCGGACGAAAGTGTCGGTTTTGGTAAAAATGCGGACGGAGGGCTTTCACGTGCATTGCAGTTTTCGGGGATCTTGCATGCAGGCAGGATAAATCCCGTATTTGGATTGGGGTCAGGAGCACAGAACAGAGGTGAAGTTCAATACTTCTATAAGGGAAAGTGGCGTAAATTTGACACCTATGATCTGGGGCTGGTTGAAGTTTTTTGCGATGAAGGATTGATAGGATTATTAGGTGCTGTTTCAGCACTTTTATATATTTTTTTATCAGACAGGAACAACAGACTGATAAAACTCATGTGTATTGCTTATATTTTGACAACGTTAAGCACTGTTAACATGTACGAGTTTTTGATGCTGTATATTATATTGGCTTTTAGAAGAGTTACCGTAGATAATTACGGGAGAAGTTTATGAAAATTTTATGTTTGTGAATTATCACAAAAAACTATAGAAAATAAAGTTAAATTATTTCGATATTATCCAATGTACAATCCAATATGATGATGCTATAATGCATTGGATTGTACAGCGAGTTTTATTTTGGAAAGGGAATTGATATGTATAAGAACGAATTGGAAATTGATATCAGAAGATGTTTCCGCGCTCTGCTTAAGAAAATGTGGTTTATTCTCATTGTTGCAGTACTGTTTTTCTTAATGGGCTTCGGTTACACGTTAAATACAGGTGAGGACAAGTACCAGGCTTATGCTACTGTTTATGCTGCAGCCGAGGGATCATATGTGGATGCATCTAATGCGGTTACAGCCATGAACGCTTATCTGAACGTAGCCAGTTCATATAAGGTTAGCCAGAGGGCTGCGCTTTTAATGGGAAGAGCAGATGTAACAGGTGCAGATGTTAAGAATTGTATCAGTGTCAATTCTTCCAGTACTAAATCAGGTTCATCATATGCGTCATTTATGAACAGTTCAGCAACTATTATCACATTCTACGCAACAACCAATGATCCTGAGCTTTCTATGGAAATGGCTGATGCTGTAGCTCAGTCCTATGCTCTTGAGATGAATGAGATTCTTGATAAGGATTCCGTTAAGATGCTTGATAATGCGGTTATCGCAAATGTATCATACGATGCAACTCGTGAAGCGTGGAAAATAAGAATCGTGGCTTTACTTGCTGGATTTGCACTTGCATGTGTACTTGTTGTTGCATGCGAGATCTTTGATAACAAAGTAAGAACTGTCAGAGATGCTACAATTAAAAATTCAATTCCGGTAATCGGAATTATTCCTGAGTATAAAGATTGAGGAGAGGAGGTATAACAATGAATAAGTTGGATATATACAAAAGTAATAATTTTGTTTTAAATGATGCTTTTGATCAGTCAGTTATGAGCCTTCATATCCTCAAGAAACAGCATGGATACAAGAGCTTTGTGATCTGCGGATGCGAGACCGGAGATGGTACAACCACAGTTGCTATCAACCTGGCAGCAGGTCTTGCAAGCTCCGGATGGAAGACAGTTCTGGTTGACGGAGACATGAGAAAGAAGAACCGTTATAAGAGACTTAATGAGAATGCCGGAAGTGGTCTTTCTGATTATCTTATGAACAAGGCTACTCTTGATAAGGTTGTTTATGAGACAACAACAGAGAATCTTTACTATATTCCATGTGGCGAGCTTATCGATAATCCTGTAAGACTTCTTTGCTCAAGCAAGATGGCAGAAGTTAAGGATGTGCTTGCAAAATCATATGATTTTATCATCTATGATATGCCTGCAGTAAATGCTGCTAAGGATGCAAAGGTAGTTGCAGTTAGTGTTGATGCTGCTATTATTGTCTCTGCACTTGGCGAAACATCCAAGAAGGGACTTATAGATGCTGCAAATGCCCTTACAGAGGTTAACGCAAACATTGTTGGAACAATAATCAATAAGACTGATATGGATCAGTATGTTTCATATAATAGAGATTATGATTACTTCCAGAATGAGAAATATATTAAGAAGGCCAAGAAGGGAGGCAAATAATGAACAGGATTTTATTGGGCTTAAAGGCTAGTGTCGTATGTCTCCTTGCCTTTGCTATCGGAGTTATCAATTTTGGTGTTGTTGCAGGTGCTACCGAACCTGAAGGCACAATTGCAGCAGTTGTTGTTATTGAAAGTTATACAGTTGAGGGCGGCCCTCTTGAAGCAGGTAAGGATGTTACAATAAATCTTACTCTTCACAATACCAGCAGAAATACTCCTGCTACCAGCATTCTTATGAATGTATCAAGTTCTTCAGGACTTATTTATCCTGCATATGGCAATGACAACCAGTTCTTTGTTGGTACAATTGCTGCAGGAGCTTCAGAGACAATTAAAGTTCCAATCAGTGTAAGTCAGAACTACGATTCACAGGCTGTTGATTTTACATGTGCTTTTAATTATGTAAGTCTTAATACAAAGATGACCAATCAGGCCACAATAGTTATTCCTTCATCAGGTGGAGGTTCAATCGAAGTTAAATCTGTAAGTGTAAGTTCTCATGCTACAGTTAATGGTGAATCTCTTCTGAGCATTAGCTATGTTAACCTGACCAATGAGAAGATTTCAGATGCAGAGATTCTTGTATCCGGTAATGTTTCTGAGGAAAGCAAAGCGATTTCACTTGATACTATCAAGGCTGGAAAGAACTATTCTGAAGATTGTCGTATTACTTTCACTGAGGCAGGCGATCAGGAAATAGAGATTATATTTGCATATACAGACATTGACGGATCAAGAGTTGAGACTGAACTTGGTAAATATAATGTTGAAGTTGAAGAGAATTCAACTGCTGTAGCTGCCGAGGAAGATGAAACGATGATTTGGATTGGTAGAGGTATTTCTGCTGTAGGATTTATACTTGCAATAGTAGCAATTATCCTTTATATCAAGAAAAGATAACTAGAATTTTTATGAGTTGACGCGACAGGCTACTTTTACTTTGTGTTACAAATTAAAAGTAGTCTTTTTTTCTGAAAGGTTAAAATGAAGCGCATTGCGATAGTTACCCCATGCGTTCTTCCGGTTCCTGCCACCTGCGGTGGGGCTGTTGAGGAACTTATAACACGGGTAATCCGTGACAATGAACTGAATAGCAAATCGCTAATCATTGATGTTTTTTCTATTGCAGATGAGAAGGGCGATAACGATTGGCTTGAATGCACCCATGTAGTGAGTATTGAATACACAGCCTGGCAAGAGATGGCTGACAGAATACTGGACAAAATACACAGGTCTGTAGATGGCAGCGAAGGCTACAGATTATTTGATACAACCGTTGCAAAAGCATTTGAGAACAGGCTATCTGAACTTGATGAACCTTACGAAGCTGTCATAGTAGAAAACCAGGTCACTCTTGCGCAAAAGATTGTTGAAGTCTGCAGAAGAGACTACGAGTTTCCTGTTTATTTTCATATGCACAATGATGTGGATATCTATAGAAGCCCTAAGGGGTTAAAAGATCTGGCTGATCATGGAGTGATTTTTCTGGTTGTAAGTGAGTATTTAAAAGCGCGGGTTTTAAAGCATGTAAGCAATGCAGTGATTTTTGTGTTGTATAATGGTACAACGATCAGTGAGGCGAAATTGAGCAAAGCTGATGAAAATACAAATGTCCGTTTCTTGTATGCCGGAAGGGTCATTGCCGACAAGGGCGTTCTTGAACTGGTTGAAGCATTTGGTGGATTTTTGGAGATGATTTCACCCGGGGACAGGGATAGATACAGTCTCGATATAATAGGTTTTTCAAATGAAACAAGCAAATATGAGAAAAAGGTATTGCAACTTGCTCAGAATTTCAACGCAAATATTTCATGCAAGGAACGCGTTTCAACTGAGGAAATGAAGAGGGAATACGGGAACTATGATGTGGTCGTAATGCCCACACTGGTTGAAGAGTCTTTTGGTATGGTAGCACTTGAAACTATGTCCCAGGGATTACCGCTTATAATATCAGATTCCGGTGCTCTCCCTGAGGTTGCAAGAGACGGTGCACTTATAGCCTCAAGAGGAGATGACTATATTTCCAATCTTGCAAATGCAATTCACATACTTGCGACTGATGAGACTTTTAGGGCTGAACTTGCCAATAAGGCATATTTAAGGGCGAGAGAGCTGGAAGCTTTCAATATACAGAATTACTATTCAAGTTTTATTGGAATCATTGACAATAATAATGATAATGGTAAAATATCCGTCGTGGTTCCTGTTTATAATGTGTCTGAATATTTGAAGATATGTATGGAGTCTCTTTTGGGGCAGACATACACAAATACTGAGATCTTGCTTATAGACGATGGGTCTACCGATAATTCCGGCATGTTATGTGATGAGTATGCTCAGAAAGACTCCAGAGTGAAGGTAATCCATCAGAAGAATCAGGGATTGTCAGGAGCCAGGAATACCGGAATTGATCAGGCAACCGGAGATTATTTGTTTTTCTGTGACAGTGATGATTTTCTTCACAAGGATGCCCTGAATTATATGCATGACAAAATATGCAGAGATAAGGCAGATATTGTGGCATGTGGTTTTTCGCACGTGTGGGAGGATTTTGCACAGTCCGGAAGAGAAGAGATTTTTACTGATCCTCATCCCGGAATCTTTAGCGGACGTGCTGCTGTAAAAGAGATGATGACGGGAAATAATGTCTGCAGCGTTGCGTGGAATAAGCTCTATAGAAAGAGCCTTTTTACTGATGTAAGATTTCCGGTTGGAGCATTGCATGAAGATGAGGCTACGGTGTATAAGTTATTATATGGGGCTAAGATAGTTTCTTACACACCAAAAACTTTTTACAAATATTTTCAACGAACCTCCGGTATTATGGGGGGAAGTCTTGGAAAACGCGGTAAGCATTTACTGAGTGCGTTTACGGACAGGGTTGATTTTTTTGAAGAGAGAAATGATACAGAACTAACAGAGTATAGTCGTATCGCATTGTTGGAGCACATCAAATATATTTACAGAAATGTAGATGATGAGCGGGACAGAAGAGAACTGGCGAGGGTATATGGGGACAATATTTCCTTTAGATCAGCTCCTGTCGCTGAGGGAAATAGGAAACGTGTGGCACTGTTGTTATGGAAGTATATTAAGTACTAGATAATATGAGTTCTGAAGCTTTAGTATCGGTAGTAATACCTACCTACAATGCAGAAAATTATATACATGAATGTCTTGAAGCAGCGATCAGACAAACTTACAGAAATATAGAGATTCTTATAGTTGATGACGGTTCAAAGGACTCAACCGTGGATACCTGTAAGTTTTATGCGGATAGAGATCCCCGTATTAGGCTTTTTACTCATGATAATGCAGGTGTATCTACAACCAGAAATCGGGGCATCAGGCATGCAAAAGGAGACTATATAGTGTTCTTTGATGCAGATGACTATCCTGAGGATGACTTGATCCAAAGCTATCTGGATGCAAAAGAACAGTGGAAGGACAAGGAAGTTGCATTTATCCTTTGTGGAATGTATTCCGACAACATATACAATAAATATGTTGATGGGACAGAAAACCTATTAGAGAGTGCTCACGGCTATATTCGAGGAGAAAATTATCTTTTAGTAAGAAGTTCTGCAGCAACATTGTCATGGCTCAAACTTTTCAATTTTGTAACCAACAAACTTTATGATCTGAATATCATCAAGGAAAATAGAATTGTCTTTGATACTGATGTTGCTATAGGAGAAGATCTGAAGTTTAACCTGGATTATCTTGAGAACTGTGATGGTTATATAGGTATGATCAACAAGCCGCTGTATCATTATATAAAAAGAGGAGGCAGCAGTCTTTCAATTTCTTATCATGATGGTGATATAGAGGATACAAAAGAAATCTATAGGAGGCTTATCAACTGGGAAGCTGCACAGAAAGGTGCGACTGAGGATAATGTACTTCTGATAAAAGGTATATATATCACTGACTGGGTCAGCCGACTTACGGCTTTATATGAGAAGCATCACAGGGATGAGTTAAGGCCTCTTGTTAAAAGAAAACTGAGGGAAGAACTTCAGAGTCCTGAATTTAGGACTACTCTTGCAGAGGTGTACAAATCCAAAAAGATCAGCTGGGTAAGATATAACAGTTTGCGAATAGGATCTTTCGAAGTTTTCTTTTTCCTCAGAAGTATATATCAGTTAATAAAAGGATAATTTATAATCATAACCACCCGGAATTTTGTTTTGGGTGGTTGTTTTTGTGAAAACATACAAAAAATAAACGTTTTTTTTACAACATTATGACTATTTATCAATGTACAAGTTGTTGCAATAATGCTATAATTCGGTGAATTGTGCAGTAGTATGCTTACTGTAAATGATATTTCAGATTAAATAGTTGCAATTAGGAGCAAATCAATGGTTTCTGTTATTGTGCCGGCCTACAATATGGAAAAATATATCAGCAGATGTCTGGATGCGCTATGCAATCAGAGCTATCGGGACGTGGAAGTGTTGATAATTGATGATGGCTCCAAGGACAGAACTTATGAGATTGCAAATATGTATGCTCAATCAGATAGTAGAGTATCCGTAATTCACAAGGAAAATGGAGGCGTTTCATCGGCCAGAAACCTTGGCATTGAAAAGGCACATGGCGAATATATATTGTTTGCGGATCCTGATGATCAAATTGAGAATGATTGCATTGAAGTGCTTGTGGGAGCGATGACAGGCAGTAATGCAGATCTGGTATCATGCCAATATTCCAGATGGGATGATAGTGGAAAGCGCCTTGAAGATTACGATTTCATTACCGGAATAAGAAGTTTTGGCTCAGATAAAGACATTATCGATTTTATTCTGTGTGAACTTGCGGATTATCATGTCGGGTATGAAGTATGGAACAAGCTGTATAAGATTGGGATTATTAGAGACAATAATATCAGGTTCTCTGAGAAATGCAGGATTGGAGAGGATCTTGCCTTTAATGTCAAATATATGATAAATACCAATGAAATTAGTAATATTTCTGAAAGATGTGTGCGCTATAATATTAGAGGCGACTCGGCAATGGGGAATCATACAGACCTTTTACGAAGGATTATTGAGAACAATATTTTATTGGAAGACATTTGGAACTACATTTCGGCAGGAGATAAAAAGATATTTGTCGAAAAGTTTCCGCTTATTTATATAAAATTGATGGAAAAGGCATATGTTGGTCACACTCCTTTGGAAATAGTGGATTCATTTAAGAATATTGAAGATAATAACTTTACACAGGCAATTTACTCTAAGCTTGAAGATTATAAAGATGAGCTTGTGGCTGTTTATCCTGCTGAAATAGGCAATATCAAATTCAGATACCATATGTTTGTTAAATCAGGAATTTGTGGCGATGAAGCCGGAGAGAAAGTAAAAAGAACTGTTTATAACCTATATAGAAGACTTAGAGGACGTGAAGTGCTTGAAGATTGGAAAATGCCCTACTAAGCCGGAATTTGTAAAGAGAATTTGTTATGAAAAAACACGCGTACCTGATAATGGCGCATAACGAATTTCATATGTTGAAAAAGCTTATTACTGAGCTTGATGATGTCAGAAATGATATTTTTATCCACATCGACAAAAAGACTAAGTTTGTTGATGAGAATGAGATAAAGTCATGGGCTGAAAAATCAAAAGTGGTTTTTATACCAAGAAGACGGATATACTGGGGGCACTATAGTATTGTTCAGTGTGAGCTTGAACTATTGAGGGAAGCAACTAAAGGTGAATATACGTACTATCATCTGATATCAGGAGTTGATTTTCCGTTAAAAAGTCAGGAAGTGATCCACGAGTTCTTTGATGAGGAGGATAGAGAGTTTGTTGTCTATCACACAGATGGAGAAAACGGAGATCACTTTTTATATAAGATAAAGTCCTTTTACCCATTTTTTAAAATTGCTTCAAAAGGTCCTTTTGATGGACCGGGCAAGAAGCAGGTGTTAATAAGGGAAATAGCCGGATTTCAGCAGAAACTGGTTGATTTCCAGGAAAATCACGGCCTTGATCGTACAAAAAAATACAGCAATGAAACCATTTATAAAGGAAATCAGTGGTTTAGCATTACACATGATTTTGCCATGTTCATCCTTGCAAATGAGAAACGTATACAAAGCCGTTACCGTATGACAAATACGCCGGATGAATTTTTTGTTTCAAATCTGGCTATGAATTCTGATTTTTCCAAAAGAGTAAATAACGAAGACTATCGTCTGATTGATTGGAAGAGAGGAAATCCTTACGAGTTTACTGTCGATGATTTAGATGAGCTCGAAGCATCAGATAAGTTTTTTGCAAGGAAAATATCTTATGACAGAAATCCTGAACTGGTAAATGAGCTTATTGAATATATGCATCCGTCGGCAAAGCCCCAGGATGATCCACTGATAAGTATTGTAGTGCCATGCTACAATGTTGAAAAATATATTGATGAGTGTGTATTGTCACTGATCGGTCAGAAATACCGTAATATCGAGATATTGCTGATAGATGACGGCTCCATTGACAAAACAGGCGAGATTGCCAAAAAGTATGCTTCTGAATATGATAATATCCATTACCACTATCGAATAAACGGAGGGCTGTCTGCTGCAAGAAACACCGGAATTGAGCTTGCCAAAGGAGAATATATTTCCTTTGTCGATTCAGATGACTGGGTTGAGCCAGATTACATAGAAAAATTGTATAAAGCAATTGTCAGGACGCAGGCAAACATAGCGCTTTGTGGTTTTAAAAAGGAAGAAATGAGTAATGAAGTTACTGTCTTCGATGAGGATAAGGTCCTTTCCGCCCACGAAGCAATGAAGATCCTTGGAGATATTTATCCAAAGGAAAACGTCCTTTTGGTAATTGCATGGAATAAGCTGTTTAAGAAAAATCTTTTTGATGATGTAAGATTTCCTGAGGGCAAGATTCATGAAGATGAATTTTGCATGCACAGACTAATAGGGCGGGTGGATTCAGTGGCAACTGTAGCGGAACCTTTGTACCATTACAGGATCAGATCTGGTAGTATAACTGCTCAGGATAAATCTCAGGATATTAGACATCTGGATTATTTTGATGCTATGATAGACAGGCTTCGAAATGCGGAAAATATGTATTATGGGGATCTGCTCATTGATATGCTTTATGCCTGCTTTGAAGGTGCAAAGCAGGTTATGTACACGTTTTCAGCTGAAACCATAAAAGAAAAAAGAATCTACTCTTATATCAGAAAGAAAATGATTCCTATATATTTTGGATATTTTTCAAGTCTGGATTCCCATCTGAAAAAGTATGGCATTAAACTTTTTCTTTTCCCAAGTAGATGCCGGGATGCTGAAATTGCCCATAGGGATAAGGGATTATAAGTATTATAGATGTTAACAATAGGGAGATTGTTATGGACAAAGCAAAAGAGATTGTCGGAAGTATAAAACAAGGGGTTATTGGTACCCTTTATCATAATCTTAGGTGGATATATGGATATTTTAGAGGGTATGTAGGAAGAATCCTTCTGTATGTTATCGTTGAAATTATCCATATGATCGTCAACTTTACAATAACATACAGGATTGGTTCGCTTGTAGACTATGCTTTGGAAAAAGATATGGCTAAAACAGCTGTAATGGCACTTGTCTACGTCGGACTAATAGTCCTGAATGCAATCATAAGTATTTTGGCAAACAGATTTGCTGCCTGGAACTGCAATTCAATGCAGTCCTATCTTGTCAAGGGACTTTATAAAAAGATAATGCATGCAGACTGGGAAGAACTTACCAAATACCATTCCGGTGATCTTATCACCAGAATGTCAGTTGATGCCAGAACTATTTCCGGAAATGCAAATGGCTTTTTGACAACATTTATTTCCTGCACGCTTACTGTTATCGCGGCAGTTGTTGTAATCGTGTTTAATGATGCCAGTATGATAGTGGTGGTAGTGATTGTTGCTCCGATCATTCTTTTTACTTCCAAGATCTTTATGAACAAGATCTATGAATGTCAGTCCAATATAAAGGTGGTTGAAAGTAAGGAGAATTCATATCACAAGGAATCCTTCCACAACATTCAGGCAGTAAAGGCATTTGGCCTTGCCGACGAGTTCTACAAGAGAATTGAACTTCTGGAAAAAGAGCGTTATGACGCGGACATGAAATCGAACATCTTCTCATTGCTTTCATGGGGAATTACTTATCTTGGAGGTATCCTTTCAGGAGTGATCTGTATCGCGTGGGCGTTCTACAGGGTAAACAAGGGCTTTATGACATTTGGCGGACTGACCGTTGTTTTTGCAATGGCGTATAGAATTGCTGAATCAGGAAAATCTCTTCTTGGTCTTATTCCGATATCGCTTCAGATAACAGTCGCTACTGAGCGTGTTCGCGAAATACTTAATCTAAAAAATGAAGAGCAGATTGATGGTGATGAATACGAGCAGTTTGCTGATAAAAGCAAGGAAACGGGCGTTGCTGTTCATGTAAAAGATATGTCGTTTGCTTATAAAACAAGCCGAAAGATATTTGATAATGTATCTCTGGAGGCGCATCCGGGAGAGATAATTGCTCTTGTTGGGCCTTCAGGTGAAGGCAAGACCACAATGCTCAGAATTTTGCTTGGTATTCTTAATATTCAGCAAGGTGAAGCATTTACCTGTGTTGAAGGAAATATAAATGAGAAAATGGAATTATCAACGCAGACCAGACCTCTTATTGCATATGTTCCTCAGGGTAATACAATGATTTCCGGAACAATTGAAGATAACCTCAGAATGATTGCACCTGAAGCGACAGAGGAGGAAATTATAGATGCACTGAAACAGTCCTGTGCTTATGATTTTGTAAAAAAGCTTCCGGATGGAATTCGCCATAATATTGGTGAGAGCGGAATCGGTTTCTCAGAGGGACAGAATCAGCGATTGGCGATTGCAAGGGCGATTCTGAGAAAAACGCCTATTCTTCTTATGGATGAGGCAACTTCAGCACTGGATGTTGCGACTGAAAGAATTGTTATTTCAAATATTATGAAGAAAGATGCGAAACGTACTGTTATTCTGACAACCCATCGCCCAAGTGTGCTCTCTACTTGCGACAGGGTTTATAGGATTAGTGAAGGAAATGTAACTGCTATTGGCGAAGATGAAATTCAGAAACTCATGAATGAGTTCTGATGAGGAGTATCTTGCAATGATCAAAGAGGAAATATTTGTTACAAAACCTTATCTTCCGCCCAAGGAAGAGTATATGGAATACTTGAATCACATATGGGAAAGCAGACATCTTACCAACAATGGTAAATTGTTGCTTGAATTCGTCAAAAGACTTGGAACTCTTATGGGGGTAGAGCAGTGCCTTCCTATGGCAAACGGACATATGGCATTGGAGATGACGATTCAGGCTTTTGATCTTACAGGCGAAGTGATCACAACTCCGTACACTTTTGCTTCTACCACTCATGCAATTGTACGAAACGGTCTTACTCCGGTCTTTTGTGATATTAAAGAAAGTGACTGTACAATGGATCCGGAAAAGATTGAGTCTTTGATAACTGATAAGACTTCGGCCATTATACCTGTTCATGTATATGGTATGCCATGTGACGTAGAAGCTATAGAAGCTATTGCCAAAAAGCATAATCTTAAGGTAATATATGATGCTGCCCATGCGTTTGGCGAAACAATAGATGGTCGAAATATTGCGCAGTTTGGTGATGCTTCAATGTTCAGTTTTCATGCGACAAAGTGTTTTACAAGTATTGAAGGTGGCTGCTCTGTGGTAAAAAATCCTGAGATTATGCTAAGAGTATATCAGCTTCAGAATTTTGGAATCATGAACGAAGAAAGTGTTGTATTTGTGGGCGGTAATGCAAAGATGAATGAATTCCAGGCAGCGATGGGACTTTGCAATATAGATCACTTTGAGGAAAATACTTTAAAGCGTAAAGCAGTAGTAGAGCATTATGTTGAAAAGCTTGAGGGGATAGACGGTTTAAGGTTCTTTGATTATAAGAGTGATAGTATCACATTTAATTACAGCTATTTTCCTATATTTATAGATGAGAAAAAATATGGCATGACCCGCGATGCGCTTTATGACTATCTGCTTGAGCATAAGGTTCATGCAAGAAAGTATTTTTATCCGATAACCAGCGAGTTTGAATGCTATAAAAACTGTGGATTCCGGGGAGATGTAAGCACAGCAAAGCGCTTGTCAGAGAGTGTCCTTACACTTCCGCTTTATGTAGATCTTGATCTGGAGATAGTTGATGAAATATGTGATTTACTAAGAAATGTGAATGTGGTGGTGAAGTAAGTTTTGAATGAAGCAGTGAGAAAGAAAGTAAGTGTGGTAGTAATAACCTATAAGCAGGAAGAGTTTATAGGTCACACGTTGGAAAGCATAGTTAATCAGAAAACGAGTTTTGACTTTGAAGTTCTGGTGGGAGATGATTGCTCTCCCGACAATACAGCGGCGGTTGTCAGAGAATATGCCAATAAATACCCTGATAAAATTATTCCTTTTATTCGTGAAAAGAATTTTGGAATGGCAGCAAATGAGCTTGACCTCACTTCCAGGGCCAGCGGAGAATATATGGCGATGCTCGAAGGTGATGACTACTGGATAGATGAAAACAAGCTCCAGAAACAGGTTGATTTCATGGACTCTCATCCTGAATATGTTGCCTGTTATGGCCACTGCATGATTGTAGATGAAAAGGATGAAAGACTTGAAGATAGAGAGAAATATTGTCCATACCTAAAACAATCCGGTGACTATACAGTTAAGGACTTAGAAAGCTATTATCTTCCGGGGCAGACCGGGACATCTTTTTTCCGGATGTCGGCCTATAACAAGGCATTAAAAAAGGCCAAAGAAGCCGGGTTTGATATGAAGAAGATGTCTGACATAAATTTGGTAATTTTGATGCTTTCAATGGGAAAGATAAATGTAAGTGATGAATATTTCGTGGCATACAGGTATATGCTTTCTCTTGAGTCAGGCTCTTGGTCATCCAAGAATGATTGCTACAATGTAAATAATCTAATGAAATATATTAACGGACTCAAGGATATGGAAAAACTGGCTCATGATGTTGGAATGAAGCTTAATTTTGATGGCCGCAGGAAATATGAGTGGGATAAGCTTTTGGATAACATCAAATGTTTTTCAAGTGAAGATGTCAAATGTATCAAAAAAGCTCTGCTGGATGATTGCCACAGCAAAAGGAGCATGAATCTGCACAGAGTAAGGATGTTTATAAAAAGTTTTAGTTGATTATAAATGCGGAAGGATTAATTTTTTATTATGGAAAGAAAAAAGTATGTCATCAAAAATACTTTGGGCATGTTTGATCTGCTTAAGGGTATATTGATGTTTTTGATGATCATGGCGCATACTTATGGTTTGTTTGATATTATTGGTGAATATGGCGGCTTTGAATATTTTCTGGCTTCACTCAATCCTATTGCAATATTTTTGATATTGCTTTTTGTGGTGTTCGGTGAGGCATCAATGCCTGCTTTATTTATTGCCAGTGGATATGGATTCAGAAAGACTACTTTTAAGAAGTGTGTCGAAAAACAATTTAAAATGTTGGTTATTCCTTATCTGGTGACAATGTGTGTTACAACAGCATTCCACTTTATGTACTATTACTTGCGATACAGATCCGGATTAAGGCAGGCTGTTGTGCAGACACTTAAACTTTTGGCCGGTTTTGTCCTGGGAATGTCTAATGAAGAAACATTTTTTGGAGTTCATATAGGAGTAAGTGGACCTGTATGGTTTTTGCTAGCTCTGTTCATTGGAAATGTGCTGTTTAACGAGTTGTTAAATCGTTTTGAAGGCAAAAAGCTATTGATTGCAAGTGTAATAGTATCATTGGTGGGATGGCTTTTGAGCCTT
>JAEEGL013143973.1_pt1 | contig 35456 bp, 26 predicted proteins | sample 9134231 | NCBI WGS metagenome assembly JAEEGL01 (sample SAMN16246548, study PRJNA631951) | gut metagenome | biome: gut microbiome; feature: rumen; material: fiber-attached | host: Bos | place: Iran: Karaj | collected 2018-10 | reverse complement strand
GTCCACTCGTATATCGGTATTACACCGGATTTTGGTTCCGAGAAGCGAGGTTCGACTCCTCGGTGGACAACAAGGGCTGCGCAAGCAGCCTTAATCGTCGAAAGTAAGAACAACGATTAAGTTTCGGCAGCCTTGTGTATGGAATACACGGTATTAAGTAACACAAAAACAATTTTATTCAAATGAAAGAATTCGCATTGGTAGGTACTCCGCGTAGCGAGTACGGCAAGAAGGCCGCTAAGGCTTTCCGCGCAGAGGAATTGATTCCTTGTAACATTTACGGTTGTGGTTTGAGTTGCACCTTTACGGTAGCAGCTGCTGACGTTCGCAAACTGATCTACAGCCCGGACACCCAGATCGTTGACCTCACCGTAGGTGACACCAAGACCAAAGCTATCGTGAAGGAGCTGCAGTTCCATCCGATTGACGGCAAGACCCTGCACATTGACTTCCTCGCAGTAGATGAGAAGAAGCCGGTAGTAGTTGAGATCCCTGTTCAGTTGAACGGTCTCGCAGAGGGTGTAAAAGCCGGTGGTAAGTTGGTTCAGGCTATGCGCAAACTGAAAGTTCAGGGTATCTACACCGCATTCCCCGATCGTATCAACATCGACGTTACCGAGCTTGGTCTGGGTAAGAAGATTGCTGTTGAGGACGTGAAGGTAGAAGGCTTGAAGTTCGTTAACCCTGCAGACGCTTGCGTAGCAGAGGTGAAGGCAACCCGCCAGAGCAAACAAGCTTAATAACGGTTAACGGTTATCGGTTAACGGTTATCGGATAAGGGCGAGGCGGTTTACGCCCGCCCTTAATTTTTAAGAAGATGGCAAAGTTTCTAATAGTTGGGCTCGGTAATATCGGCGACGAGTACGCCGGCACGCGACATAACATCGGTTTTATGATGATCGATGCGTTTGCGGCGTCGAAAAACGTTAGCTGGGAAGACAAGCGCTATGGGTTTGTCGCCAAATGTCGCGTGAAGAACGCCGAGTTGGTATTGCTGAAGCCTTCGACCTACATGAACCTCAGCGGCAACGCCGTGCGGTATTGGTTGCAGCAGGAGAAGATCCCCGTGGAGAATATGCTCGTGCTGGTTGATGACCTCAACCTGCCCTTCGGAACGATTCGTATTCGCAAGCAGGGCTCCAACGGCGGACATAACGGCTTGGGTAATATTCAATCCGTGCTGGGCACAGAGAACTACGCCCGCGTGCGTTTCGGTATCGGAAACGAGTACACGCGCGGCACGCAGATTAACTTCGTGCTGGGCGAATGGACCGAGGAAGAGAAGAAAAATATAGACGAGCGTCTGAAAGTGACGACGGAAATCATTCCCTCTTTCTGTCTCCAAGGTATCGACCGCACAATGAATCAATACAATGGGAAATAATTGATGATTGATAATTGATGATTGATGATTGATGATTGATGGCAGAAGTACGGGTAGATAAATATCTCTGGGCAATGCGGATCTACAAGACCCGCTCGATCGCCGCGGACGCTTGCAAGAACGGGCGCATATCTATGAATGGCGTGCAACTCAAACCCAGCCGGACGTTCAAAGTGGGCGATGTGTTCAATGTGCGCAAAGGCCCCGTGACGTACACCTACCGCGTGCTGCAACTAACGGAGAACCGACTCGGTGCCAAACTTGTGCCGGAATACATGCGAGATGAGACGAGTCCGCAGCAACTCGAGATACTCGAACTGGCACGCATGGCCGGTAATGGCGGGCGAGACAGAGGCATGGGCCGTCCGACAAAGAAAGACCGCCGCGAGATAGAGGTCTTCATGAGCGACAACTACTTGGACGAGATAGATTTTGACGACGAAGATGAAATCTAAGAAAGACAATATCGCCGAATATATTCTCTATCTTTGGCAGATGGAGGATTATCTGCGTGCTTTTCCGCAGAATGCAGAGGCTACACCGGAGTTGCATGACCTGCATGAGATGATGCACCGCGAAGGCATTGTTGAGGGTGGTCACTTGGCGTTGGCGAACAATGCGCTGAGCGAGGTAGAAGAGTTGCACGCGCAGTTACTGGACGAAGATGCGCTTTACCGCGCGGCTATGATTCGTCTGCGGCCTGCGCTCAACCTGCTGAAAGCCAAGACTGACCGTCCGACGATGAGTGATATCGAGGCATGCTTTGTGCTGCTCTACCAGATTATGATGCTGCGTCTGCAGAAAAAAGAGATTACGTCCGAGACCGCGGATGTACAGCAGCGCGCGACGCAAGTGCTTACGTTTTTAAGCAAAACGTATAAGGAATTAGTGAATGAGTGAGTTAGTGAATGAGAGTTAGTGAACGCTATAAAAATATCCTCGGATGGTTTGAGACCAACATGCCGGTTGCGGAGAGTGAGTTGAAGTTTCTCAACTCCTTTCAGTGTCTCATAGCCGTGATGCTCTCGGCGCAATGCACCGACAAACGCGTCAATATGGTAACGCCGGCGCTCTTCGAGGCTTTTCCTACACCGGAAGCATTGGCACAAGCGACGAGCGATGAGGTGTTTGAATACATAAAATCTGTCAGTTACCCGCGTTCCAAAGCGGAACACCTGGTTGCGATGGCGAAACGGCTTGTGGAAGTGTATGACGGCATTGTGCCCGATAATATCGACGATCTGCAGACGTTGCAAGGCGTAGGACGCAAGACCGCGAATGTGGTGTGCGCGGTGATATGGAACCAACCGACGATGGCGGTCGATACGCACATTTTCCGCGTCAGCGAACGACTCGGACTCACGACGAATAGCAAGAACCCGCTACAGACGGAGAAAGCGCTCGTCCAATACATTCCCGCGGACATCATTCCTAAGGCGCACCATTGGTTACTGCTTCACGGCCGCTATGTCTGCCAAGCGCGCAAACCGCAATGCGAGCGGTGCGGACTCAAAGAATTTTGCCGCTATTACAAAAAATAATTGACATACTATTGTGTATGTCATTTTTTTTTATTACCTTTGCAGCCGCAAAGGTTCGGAGTAATCCGATTAATCAGAATAATCAGAATTTATAATAGTATGGCAGAAAACAAACAACCCTCTGCAGAGAAGCTGAAAGCGCTGCAGGCAGCGATGGCGAAGATTGACAAGAACTTCGGCAAGGGCGCTATCATGAAGTTAGGCGACGAGAATATCGAGAACGTAGCCGTTATTCCGACCGGCAGTATCGGTTTGAACCTCGCGTTAGGTGTAGGCGGTTATCCGAAGGGACGTATCATTGAGATCTACGGTCCGGAGTCGTCCGGTAAGACCACCTTGGCTATCCACGCGATGGCGGAGGTGCAGAAAGCCGGCGGTATCGCTGCTATCATTGATGCGGAGCATGCGTTCGACCGCTTCTATGCCGAGAAACTGGGTGTGAACATCAACGATCTGCTGATTGCTCAGCCGGACAGCGGTGAGCAAGCGCTCGATATCGCCGATGAGTTGATTCGTTCAGCCGCTGTGGACCTGATCGTCATCGACTCTGTCGCAGCACTGACGCCGAAGGCGGAGATTGCCGGTGAGATGGGTGATAACAAAGTCGGTTTGCAGGCACGTCTGATGAGCCAGGCGCTGCGTAAGATGACTGCGTCGGTGAACAAGACCGGCACAACCGTCATCTTCATCAACCAGTTGCGCGAGAAGATCGGCGTGATGTTCGGAAACCCCGAGACGACGACCGGCGGTAACGCGCTGAAGTTCTACGCTTCGGTTCGTCTCGACATCCGTCGTACAGGTCAGATCAAGGACGGCGAGCAGATCAAGGGTAACCAGGTGCGCGTAAAGGTAGTGAAGAACAAAGTGGCTCCTCCGTTCAAGAAAGCGGAGTTCGACCTGATGTTCAACGAAGGAATCTCCCGCGTAGGTGAGATTCTGGACTTTGCGGTGGCTACCGAGATCATCAAGAAGAGCGGTTCGTTCTTCAGTTACGGCGACACCAAACTGGGTCAAGGACGCGACAATGTGAAGGCAGTGCTGGCTGACAACCCCGACCTCTGCGACGAACTGGAAGCTAAGGTGACCGAGAAAGTGAAAGAGTTGGGTCTGGAAGTTGTTCTGGCCAAGTTGGCGAAAGGCTAATGGCGGAAAGCCAATACATATTTTCCCCGCGTGAGGCACACGAAGCGGAGCAACATTGGCGGGTAGTGAAACGTTCAGTAGATGCACGGCAGCGAGAGTTGCGCGTGCATCTTACTATATTAACCGATGAGAACGGGCAGCCTATCGCCAAAGACGCACCTATACCGCTGTATGAACCGCCTGTATTCCAAGATGTGCATAAGGCCAAGCGCTCCGCCATCATCATCGGTGCGGGTCCGGCAGGACTCTTTGCGGCGTTGACGCTATTAGAGCACGGGATTAAACCGATTATCTACGAACGCGGAAAGCCCGTCAGCGAGCGGAAACGCGATATCGCACTACTGAATCGGAACGAAGGTCTGAATCCCGAATCGAACTACTGCTTCGGCGAAGGCGGAGCGGGAACCTTCTCTGACGGCAAACTCTTCTCGCGCTCCAAGAAACGCGGCAATATGCAGCGGGTGATGGAGTTGTTCCATTATTTCGGTGCGCCCGACACGGTGCTCTACGAAGCTCACGCACATATCGGTAGCGACAAATTGCCGGGCATCATCAAGCGAATGCGGGAGACGATTCTTGAGAAAGGCGGCGAGATACATTTTGAAACGAAAATAGAAAGTCTCTCTCAAATCACCAATCACAAATCACAAATCACAAATTTGCCAATCATACTGGCGATCGGTCATTCGGCGCACGACACGTATCGGATGTTGGCAGAAGAAGGCGTGGCGCTGGAGACAAAAGGTTTCGCGATGGGCGTGCGTGCGGAACATCCGCAAGCGCTGATTAATAAGTTGATGTATCATCTTCAGCCGTCAGCCATCAGTAATCAGCCATCAGTTATTGACTACGTAGGCAACGCCTCGTATAGTCTCGTGACGCAAGTCGATGGTCGTGGGGTCTATTCGTTTTGTATGTGCCCCGGCGGACATATCGTTCCGGCGGGAAGCAGCGAAGGTACGTGCGTTGTGAACGGAATGAGTGCGAGTCATCGAAATAGTCCTTTCGCGAACAGCGGCATGGTGGTACAAATCAATCCCGAAGATATAGAAGGAAACGATCCGCTCAAAGGGCTTTTTTATCAAGAAGAGCTTGAGCGTCTCGCTTTCCAGCAATCAGCCATCAGCCATCAGCCATCAGCCGCCCCGGCGCAGCGAATGCGGGACTTCGTAGAAGGTCGAGCCTCGAAAGACCTGCCGGCATGCAGTTATCTGCCTGGCATTGTGGCGAGTCGGTTAGACCAGTGGTTGCCGGCACATATCGGTCCGCGCTTGCAGCAGGGTTTTCGGGATTTTGACCGCAAGTATCCGGGCTTTCTGACGAACGAAGCGGTGATTGTGGGTGTAGAGAGCCGCAGCAGCAGTGCGGTGCGTATCCAGAGAGATCCGGAAACGCTGCAATCGGTGAGTACGCCTCTGCTCTACCCTTGCGGCGAAGGAGCGGGTTACGCCGGCGGCATCACCAGTTCCGCCCTCGACGGCATCAATGCGGCGCTGAAGATTGCCGAATTGGCATGATAATTGATATAAGTAAATAAAACCAAATAAACACTTTTAAATAATTAAAAGCAATGCTTTTTGTGTCAATTGCTGCTAAAAACTCCTTTAAAATAAATTTTTAGATAGTTTTTACCAACAATCACCACAACTCTACGAGTACAATCATTTAAAAGAGATAAACATAGATAAAATTATGAAAAAGATTCTACTCTCTGCCCTTTTCTTGGGCGCGGCGCTGAGTATGAGCGCGCAAAGTAAGTATGACAAGTACTACGTCGATCTGCCTATTGAGATCGAGCATGTGCAGGAAGTGAAGTTCCCTGCTACGGCGGTGAACATCGCCCAATATGGCGCAGTGCCTGACGGTAAGACCGATTGCGGCGAGGCAATTAACAAAGCCATCCAGGAGCTGAGCAAACAAGGCGGCGGACACGTCATTGTGCCGCGCGGCGTGTGGAAAACCGGTCCGATCGTACTGCAAAGTAACATCGACTTGCACCTAAGCAAAGGCGCTACGTTGCTCTTTAGCGAGAATAAGGAGCTGTACGTACAGGAAAATAATCCGCGTGACGGCAGCCAGAAGTGCAACGCGCTTATCCGCGGTTCGAAACTGGAGAACGTAGGTATTACCGGTAAGGGTGTGATTGACGGTCAGGGCTTTATCTGGCGTCCTATCAAAGAGAAGAAAGTGGTGCGTGATGGCGGTTTAAAGGATGTTTGGGATGAAGCGATTGCGTTAGGCGGTACTCTTAAACCTGACGGCAACGAAGGTTATCACACATGGTTCCCGTTCAACCTGAATCCGGAACTTGGTATTCCTAATATTGCCGCTACGCCGGAGGCACAAGAGAAGATGCGTCCGACGCTGGTCAATATCATCGATTCGAAGAATGTAGTGATTGAAGGTGTGACGATTCGTAACAGTCCGAAACTGCACCTCGTGCCGACGCGTATCCAGAACCTGATTATTGAGAATGTGACGATTGATTGCCCGTGGTGGGCACAGAACGGTGACGCTATCGATCCGGGTAACGTACAGGTTGCGCTCATTGCCGGATGTAACGTGAACTGCGGCGATGACGGTCTGTGTATGAAAGGCGGCGCGGGTCAGAAAGGCGTCGATGCCGGTCCACAACGCGACTTCCTCATCTGCAATGATACCGTTTATCGTGCGCACGGCGGTTTCGTCATCGGTTCGGAATTCAGCGGCGGTATGCAGCGCATCATCGTTAAGGATTGCATGTTCGACGGTACGGATATCGGTTGCCGTTTCAAGTCGGCTCCGGGTCGTGGCGGTTGGTGCGACAATATCTATTGCATCAATATCGTGATGAAAAATATCCGCGAAGCGGACTTCTTCTTTGAGTCGGGTTATGCAGACCGTGCAGCGGGCGGTCGCGGTGCTACGGATAACGACGATAAGAGTAAGTTCTTCCCCGAGTGGAGCAATTTCACCTTCCGCAACATCACCTGCGTCAACTCAGCGAGAGCGGTGGACATCACCGGTCTGAAGGCGCTGCCGGTTCATGATATTTTATTCGACGGCATAAAGTGGTACGGTGTACGCGAAGGCATGAGTATTGACTACGCCGAGAAGATCACCTTCCAGAACTGCTCAATGAGTCCGCAGAGAGAGCACACGATCAAGCATAGCTCGGACCTCAAATGGAACGGCAAGGCGCTTGAGTAATCCATCGCGCATAGATCAAACAAAAATAGGCTCGCAAGCGCGAGCCTATTTTGATACCTATAGATACACATGCGTGCTTTCAATATAGTCTATAACTTTGGGATCTATCTCCGATTGCTCTTTAGCCAATTTAGGCCATTGGCTGACAGCCTCTACTACTTGGTCTATAATCTTTTCTGCGCGTTTAACGTTCATCTCGTGCGCTACTTGCAATAGGTCTTCACGCGTGATATTATCGTATTTATTATTGATTGACATCTGGTGACTGCTCGTCCATCCGCCTCTCGGGTTATATGCCCATGACATATCGTACGCCGGCGAGAGTCGCCATTCTCCTTTGCGATTCATGAGGAAGGACGTATTCTTAGTATGATCGTCCTGATTACGAGCAACGACATTGAATACCATTCGGCGATAGAACTCCTCAGCCTCAGGGTACGTCAGCCTCAATCGTCTCATAATACCAAACGCCTGTTCATACGAATAAGCGTGCGGCATGTTAAAGTCATAGTGCGCTATGCCGCAAAGCGTCTGCATATGCAATTTGCCATGCGGAGTGCGGTCGAAACGGCGCGTCATAAAATGGGCTCTGTCGTGCTCGCGCATAAGGCGACATTCCGTCATATTGATGCCGGCAGCCTTGGCCATGAGGTAATGGACATACTCTATCTCACCATAATGTTCCGGATCACCGAGAATCTTATTTGTCACGCCGTCTAACTTGATCAACCAATATCCGAATCCTTCCGGCACTTCGCATTGTCCGCTTCTTACCTCACCCGTCTCGTCGTTATAAGCAATAACCGCTTTCGCTCTCTGCCCTCCCGCTGAAGTACCTACGCGGATGATATCCAGTAGCGCTTCCTGCGGGTTAGAGAAATTAGTAACAAGACTCTCTTTATTAGCCAAGGCAATACCTGCTACATTGACTAAAGATTCTATTTCAATAGAATTAGTTGTTTCTAAGTTCCGCTCATGACTTGGCACAAACTCCAATGCCCCCATACTACGCTTGCCCTGGAAACAGAGTCTCTCTACAGGATTAGCTTTCTCTCGTTTTTGTAATCCCAGCCAAGCATCTAATAATTCACGACCGAATGCGTCAGGGAGTGATTCAGCTAACATTCCGGGCAAACCTAAAAAAGTGCCTTGCGGCAAAGCAGGGAAAGAAAACACCTGCTCTCTTAGCGGCATCATCAAGGGAGCGACCTGGATTCCGGTGTTAATAAACTCAGGTTCGTACTCAAACGAAGCAAATCCATGATCTTCATTCCAATAAACATTGCCAACCTTATGTTCCCATAAGTGAACTTGAGCTACATTTACCATTCTGATTCAGTGTTTTGGTCTGTATTCTTATTCCTCACTCGCTTAGCAGGTGGGTTCTTTTTAGCATATTTCGCCATTATATTCGGACTAATCGGCTCCTCGCGATAAAACGGTTCAAGTAATGTCAGAGCATCTAAAGATCGTAGTATCGAAATTAATGTCCCTAAAGCTACGTTCTTTCCATTCTCTATATTACTTACTGCAGAGAGCGCCACATTAGAACGCTCAGCCACTTGTTTCTGCGTCAATCTCGCGGCTATTCGGCTTCGTTGTACTTTTTCTCCTATTATCCGGAGGATAGCATTATCTGATGCAAAATATATATCCATAATTATTGCTTTTCCAATCGTGAACTACTATAATAACATATAAAACTTGTTATTTCAATTCTTAAATCTGCCGCAAAGGTACTACTTTATTTTGACATGCGCAAATAAAATATCACTTTTTTTGCATTTTTTAGCAAAATAACAAAAATAGGCTCGCGCTGCGAGCCTATTTTGTTCTAATTGTAAGGTTCTCGGAACATGGTCCCGTGATGGTCCTGTTCTAAACAGCACTATTAGAGAGTAATCTCAGCACCGAGGATGTTGAAGAAGCGGTTACCTTTCTTCACAACAACTTGACCATTGTGGATGAACTTAACAGCCTTCTCTGCCTCCAATACGTTCTCTACACCTTGCGTACCACCGCCCGGAAGAATAACACCCAGTTTAAATTTCTGTGCTTGCGGGCTCTCAGCACGGTCATCAGACCAAAGAACAATCTCCGAACCGGTTGCGGTCAGCGTATTCAATACGTCTTTTTCATCTCCCCAGCCTTGGAAACTAATAGATGCTCCTTCAGCTGCACCTTCCACAGCAAACGTGATGGCATCCTGAACACCGATCAACACCTTCTCACCGGCAGCGGTTGGAATCACAACAGAACGTCTTGCGCCGTTCGGCTGAATGTAAGTGTTGTAGGTTTTGTAGATGTCTTTACCAGCTTGTTGGTCAGAACCTTTGAAAAGAACACCACCCAAGGTGAACGACATTTCACCCGCTTCGGTATTCCGGATCGAGTACTTACCGGTCGATGTTTCAGCAAGAGTAACATTCACTTCGTCTGCCAACAAACCACCTGCAATCTGTGCACCCAGGTCTCCGGTACGGCCATCAAAGCCATCAAACGAACCTGAAATAGGGTCATCACCAGGATTATCACCCGGGTCATCGCCTGGATCATCGCCAGCAGCCTCGATCGTTGCGCTTACAATACGGAAACCACCGCCGATCTCTTTAATCTTAACATCGCTAGCGGTTGCTGTAAATATAACCGTTGCGAAATCCTCCACTTTAGCAATCTTAGCAACTGTTTGGTCATCACCACTTGCACCTTCTAAAGCATTGAATTTAGCATCTGTGCTACCTTTAGCGGAAACAACTAATTTGATTTGGTCACCGACATTTACGTCAGAGAAAGTAAGAATGACGTTCTTACCATCTGCTTGCATAAAATCAGCAGCAAATTTCAAGATGTTGTCTTTCGATTTACCTGCACTTTGGGTGTAGTTGATAACTAAACCTTCTTGACCATCGAGCGTTACATTGATATCAACGCCGTCAGGTTGGCTAACAGAAGGAATCTCAACTTCGTCCATTACATAAGTACCAATAGTACCATCAGTCGAAATTTGCTCGGCTGTGATACCAGCGAAGTTGTAAACCTTAGCATTTACAGTCATTGCTGCAATAGCAGCTGCTGCGAAGAGGAAAAATTTCTTCATAAATGTTACGTTTTAAATTGTTAATATTAGGGTTGATTGTAAAAGTCTTTTACAAATACGCCGCAAAAGTACTGCTTTTTTTTCATATTGGCAACTACTATTTGCTGAAAAATGTAGATTTTTTGACGTTATGTATTTTTTTATCAATATAGATGCGCTACAATATCGTTTAGATAGACATCTAAATTGGTATGTCCGGTGACCAACGTAATCTGACGTGCGTCTAAGGGATTATTCGGATCCATGCCATTTTTCTTCTCCCACATATCAGGTATTCCGTCGTAATCCGTATCGGTTTCTCGGGCTGCTGTTTGCAGTTCAGGCCAACCGCCCACATCCGACTGCGTATCAATCAATCCGCCCGTCGAACCTTTCGAGCCTTCGTACGTGTACGTGCCCGTGCGAACTTCTTCTATAATACGCGTATCGACAGCATCGCGATGCAGCGAGCAACCGGCTTTAGCCAGAACCGTCTCATAGGCCGCTTCTGCTGTCTGCTCGTTCACAAGGGGCGTCAAGCCTTCCATCCAACGGGAGGTTGCTTTGCATTGTTCCTTCTTGGATGCCTCATCGGGATATACGCCCGACCAGTTATCTGAGGTCACTGACGACGATCCATCCATGATATTGTTTGCTAAATAGAACTTACCGGGATCGACAGTACCGCCAAGTTTACCCGTACACCCGGCATGTGGATCTTTCTCAGTAGGACCGCATTTTGTAGTCGGATTCAACAAGCGAGCTTTCACACTATTTTTTGTCGCCTTGCCCGGCTTGTAGTAGTTGCTGACAAAATTGATATGACGTCCACCAGCGCCGTTCGTCGAACCTTCACCGCCGTATGCAGAGTTGCCTCCCCAGTTATAGACCACATTATTGACAAAGTCTATCGGTCCTATATGCGTGGAGTTTACGTAGTCATGGTCGAAGCGCGGGGTACGACTATCGTGGTGCGCGAGCAAGTTATGATGAAACGAAGCGTTCGTACCGCCCCAAATTCCCCCGTAACCGTGACTCCCCTTGCCATGCACGGAGATTTTGAGCGACTCCGAAACAATGCAATACTGCATCGTGAAATTCGTATTGCCGTAACAACTCACACATTCGTCTACAGACCAGGAGCAACTGAGATGGTCGAGCACCACGCCCGTAGCATCATTCGCCGACACGGCATCGTACTCCGTGTTGCTAACATCGCCCAAACGAACGCGCAGGAAACGTACAATGACATTGTTCGCTCCATCAATAATCAGCGGATAATCTGCAAGACAGATACCATCACCGGGAGCAGACTGGCCATCTATTGTAATATTCCCCGCGCTGATGCGTAACGCACTCTTGAGATGAATTGTACCGGAAACCGTAAAGAGCACGCGACGCGCGCCTACCTGATTGATAGCATACCGCAGCGTACCAGCCATGGGCCGTCCTGTAATCGAATCTATCTCATCGTCCAGACGACTCACACGATAAACCGTGCCGCCGTCTCCGCCTGTGATTTTGGTACCGCCGCCCTCAATATGATGGCACGCCGCTACCAATTCCGGATTCGTATCGATAGTTGGCACATCAGGCGACTCACCCGGCTTGCAGCCTGCGAGTCCGCAGGCTATGCAAGCAATGAGTCCTATGTGTTTCCAATACGTCATGTACGATTAGTTAACGTAGTCGTAGTCGTTCCAAAGCGCGCCGTTCGACTGACCTACATTCACTGAGAAAATCGGCCAAAGTTGACGTCCGTTGAGGCGCTGCGGGAATTCGCGATCGAAAAGCATATAGCTATCCGGAGCTAATACACGACCGGATTTACTCTGATAGATACAGGTCTTTATCCATCCATTTGCTTTGCTATAATACGGTGGAACTCCGCTCTCGTCTTTATTCAAACCATATACGGAGTCAATGACATATCCTTTAATACCCGACTCATAACTGTATTCGTCGCCGACAAATTTATACTTCATATAGATCGTATCACGAAGACCAGCAAATTCGCCATCGTGCAGGTTCATTGCATCCAGACGTGAGTGCGCAGCCAGCAATGTCTCTTTCAAGATACCCCAACGCATCAGGTCCCATTTACGGATATACTCGCCGGTGAACTCAAATTTACGCTCTTCCTGGATATTGGCCATATTCAGCGTTTTCGTTCCTACACCCGCACGTGTACGAACCTTATTGAAACACTCCGCTCCATCAATTCCATAGGTCTCGCTCGGCATATCTCCGCCGATACCGCCAATGTATGCCTCCGCCGCCATCAACAGTACGTCGGCGTAACGAATAACAGGGAAGTTAATACCATCTTCATTACCGGAACGCTTACGAGTCATCCATTCTACGCGGTATTTGTTGCCGTACCAGCTACTTATCATTACGCTTTTCTGATAAAGGAATTTCTCTCCACCGTCCACGTCTACTTCCGGAAAAGCAAGAGCAATATTCGCAGGGTCGGAGTTGTAGTCGGAGCCATCATCATACATCCAGATATAACGCGCCATCGTCACATCGCGACGGACATCGGTAGCCTCGAAATCATAATAGAGCGTCGGCACGATACCTACAGCCGAGTTGCTCGAACCGCCTTCATTATTTTTTAATCCTCTAACAGCATCGCTCATCTTGGTGCAGTTATATTGTAATACCTGACCACGACTGCCGTCCGCAAACGGGATCTCCCAGAACACCTCCGAACTGTAATAATCGGTCACATCGGCACATATTTTCTTGAAGATATCTTCGTAATTTGTCTGGAATTTCTTTTGCTCGTCGCCGTTATTGAGAATCTGCGAGCATGCCCAAAGCACCTCTGTATTCAGTTCCGAGCGCAGTGTGGCATTCTCTGCGGTAAGGAATTCCGGTCCAACCTGCCAAGTCGCAGGACGTACGCCTTTACCGGCATACATCAGGTCCACGCGAGCCAATAGCGCCAAAGCCGCAGCCTTGCTCGGACGGCAAGTAGTATTCTTCGCCGTACCCGGACAATCCTTCGACCACGGCATCAACTCAGCTGCTCGTTTCAGGTCTATACGGAGTTGTTTGAGTACATTTACACGGTCGGATTTCGGCATCTCTAATCCTTTCGGATCTTTCGTAATGGACACAAAGCGTGCGGGTACATCACCCCACAGTTTCACCATGTCGAGATAGCAGAACGAGCGCAGGAAAAGCGCCTCACCCAGCAGATACCGCATCTTCTCGTTATTTAGGTCGCCGTAGTCCTCAATACCCTCAATGATATTGTTGCATTTCTCAATGGTCGCATTGAGATAGCCCCACGGGTCCTTACCGTTAGAGGTAGAGAGTTCGCCGTTTGCGGGCGAAATATTGTAAATATTGTATTCTGCCTTCCCCGAATTTTTGGTACCATGCTCGGTGTCAGTATTCTGACTCATATAACCGCATGCAAGACGGTTACGATAAGATTTGTCTTGACCGAATTGTTCATACACACCGGCGATAACCAACTCCGCATTATCCGGATTGGAAAAGACGGCAGCACCATCCATTGCAGAGGGAGATTTTGAATCAAAGAAATCACAGCCGGCAAATGCTACAGCCACTGCTGCGATTGCTATATACTTATACGTTTTCATATTATTTCTATTGTTAAATTTTCTTGACTGTGATTAGAACGAGAGGTTAAGACCAAAGTTAAATGCGCAACTCTTCGGGAAAGCCGAGAAGTCCACGCCGGTCGCCAGCGGGTTGATCTTCGAGCGAGTATCTACTTCAGGATCTGCACCCGAATATTTCGTTGCGCAGAAGAGGTTCGAACCGGAGAAGAAGATACGTGCCGTCTTGATATACGCTTTCTTCAGCCATACTTCCGGTAATGAGTAACCGATAGTCAACGAGGAGAGACGCAGGAACGAAGCATCCTCTACGTATTTGTCTGTCAACGCAATCTTGTCGCTGATCGGGTTTGCCGTCTTTGCGCCGGCATTCATAGCCGCCAGCATAGCAGCCATAGCAGCATAGTCATCGCCACTTATACGACCTTGTGCATCTAGATTATCTTTATATCCATCCGGAATAAATCCGCCTTCTTTGGTGAAGAGCGAGTAACGAGAACCATATGCCATGTCTGCGGTAATATTACGCAGTTTCGATTTATCGGTGACGTTACCGTAGTCCAGTGCAGAGAGGTTCATCACCTTGTTTCCTGCGCTATATGTGAACTGCGCATTGAGGTCCACCTTACCCCATTTCTCGCCGCCGATATAGAAACTCAGGCCGAAACCGCCTTGTACCAACGCTTGCGTGTTACCCAACACCTTGCGGTCTTTATCGTCAACCTTTCCATCACCGGTCCGATCCACGAGCTTCACCATACCCGGTTGGGCATAACCAAGAATGGTACTTATGGCTTTGCCGTTCGCATCGTACCAACGGTTGTTAGCCGGATTATACGATGCAAAATCTTCCGTAGTGTACCAACCGTCTGTCTCATAGCCCAAGATATCGCCCACTTTCGAACCCGGAGTAATCAGATACTCAGAATTCGAGTTGTCGTAATTTCCGGAGAAGCAACCCGATGCTACAGTGAATTGGTCCATACCGCCGAGGTCAACCACTTTGTTGTGATTATGCGCGATATTGAAGTTCACGCTCAAGCCATAATTCAAGTCCTTTGCCTTATGATCCAGAATCACGCCGGTAACCGAGAACTCGACACCCTTATTATCCGTCGAACCAATGTTGCGGTATTGGGAGTTATATCCGCCAAGACCACCCAACTTATAAAGCAAGATCAAATCCTTGGTCGTATTCCAATAGAGGTCTATCGTACCGCTCAAACGCTCATTGAAGAAACCGTAGTCGATACCAAAGTCGCGGGTGATTGTAGTCTCCCAGCGAAGTTTGTTATTCGCCGCAATAACGTCCGCACCGCCATCTGCCATCTTTGTATCAAAGAGTCCGCTATAGGCTGCCGACGATGCCAGATACTCCGGACGAAGATAACCCAAATCGACGTTGTTGTTACCTACAGAACCGTACGAGAGGCGGAGCTTGAAGTTAGACATCACGTCTTGTGCCGGCTCCATCCACTGCTCGTCGATAATACGCCAAGCAACGGCTGCCGAGGGGAAGAAGCCCCATTGGTTGCCTTTCGCGAAACGCGTAGAAGCATCAGCACGGAACGTAGCCGTGATGTAGTAGCGATTGAAGAGAATATAGTTCGCACGAGCGAAGAACGATAGCATGTTATCCGTCGGGTTAACATACGAATTTGCCGTATAAGCCTTGGCTAAACCGAGATAGTTAAATACCTGCGGGCCCGTCATACTCTGATCGAAACCGAATGCCCTGGTCGTACGCAATTCGCCCTTCATAATTTGCAACTCTTCACCAACCAAAATACTGAGGTCGTGCTCGTTTTTCCAGTTTTTCTTGAACTCCAAGGTATTGGTGTTCTTGAAATGGCTATCCTTTTCGTAAGTCGATACGGCATGACCGTAACCGGCGCCGCCGGCATAGGTAACACCCTCTCCCATACGCGAGTAATAAGATGTCGGACCATAGAAACGATCCTGGTTGATGTAACGTCCTTCGTAACCCAACTCAGTCTTGAAGGTAAACATCTTTGCGAACTTATAACTCAAGTAGCCCTGGAGGGTATATTTATTATCTACCTTGTTGCGATAATTATGGTTGATTGTCGTAATCGGATCATAGAGTGAACCGAACGATTCATAATCCTCGAGACCCGGCACGTTATCTTTTGCGAACAACTCAATCGGCGAGTAAGCGATAGCGTTACGCACGCGGCTCTCGGTCTTAGAACCTGCATCTTGCGCTGTATTTGTACCAGAACCAAGCACTTGGGTGTTCGAGAAACGAGCGGTGAAACTCAAGGTCAGATCTTTCACCGGTTTAAATTTTGCCTTGAAGGAGATATTGTTACGGTTGTAATCCGATCCATACATGATTCCCTCGTCATCCACGCGGTTGTAGGTCAACGAGAAGTTTGCCGTTTTGTTACCGCCACTCAGCGTAAAGTTGTGGTTACTATTCAAACCGTGATAACCAAAAGTCTCGTCTTGCCAGTCCGTCACTTTCTGGGTATGCCAATACTCCTGAATTTGAGGAATAGTCATTGTCCGAGTTTTATCCTCTACATAGAGCGGGTCGAAAAACTGGTTGAAGTTTGACGGTATTGAAGCCGCCTTGCCGCCCGCAGCATATTGTGCGTACTCATACTGCATCAGGATAAAATCGTCCACATTCATCATGTTGTATTTCTTCGACATCTGCTTCCAACCCATATAACCCGTATAGTCGAAATGGAACTGCAGTTTGTCGTCCATATTGTTATCCGCATCTTTGGTTGTGATGATGATAACGCCGTTTGCACCTTGCGCACCGTAGATAGCAGTAGCCGCAGCGTCCTTCAATACGTCCATCGATTGAATGTCCGCCGGGGAGATATCAGCAATAGAACTTACTTGGAATCCGTCCACGATATAGAGCGGGTCACTCGACTGCGTGAGTGATGTACCTCCACGGATACGGATCTTCACGTCTGCATCAGGGCTACCCTCAGTCGTAACTACCGACACACCGGCCAACTTTCCTTGCAACGCCTCACTGGCCGATGCAACTGGAATGTCCTTTAATTGGTCCGCTCCCACCGAACTAACGGCGGTTACCAAGTCGCGCTTCTTCGTTGTACCATAACCGGTAACAACAACCTCATCCAGCACTTCGCTGTTCTCGCGGAGTACCACGTTCATTACGTCGCCGGTAATCGTCAACTCCTGGGTCTGCATACCGATGTAGGAGAAAACAAGCACCTTAGCGTCATCCGGCACATCGAGGGTATAATTACCGTCGAAATCCGTCACTGTACCGATAGTGGTACCCTTCACAACCACGGAGGCTGAGATAATCGTCTCGCCCGTCGGGTCTGTTACCGTTCCGCTGACCACACGTGCCTCAGCAGCCATGCCCAATAAAAGCAAGGCTGAAAGCATCATGGCACGGAACACTCTAAAATGTAGTTTCATAGAGATTTGTTTGTATTAGTGTTAAATGAAAAAAATTGGTTTTTCCTTATTATCGCGCGTATATACGTATCAATTCGGCGGCAAAGGTACAAAAAAAAACACATATGAATGTGTATTTTTTGACGGAAATAATGCACAAACGCATATTTTTGCCAACTCGACTTTGCAATCTTAACTATAAGAACCTAAATCTTAATCAGAAAGCCTCCGCATAGGTGCATCCTTCGCGCCAACGCGAACAGCCGTAGCGGGTGTTACCGCGGATGATGAGTCCTTGGCGGCAAACAGGACAAAGCATACCTGCCTTATTGGTCTTCACGTCACGCACCACGCCTGACGTCATTTCTTTCAGTTCAGTCAGGAAGTCCTGCGCCCGGTATTCGCCGCGCTCTATTTCACGCAGTTTTTTCTCCCAAAGGCCCGTCAGTTCGGCGGATTTCAACAGCGGAGAGATAATGGTATGAATGAGGTTGATACCCGTCTCCGTCGCCCGCAGGCTCTTGCCTTGCTTCACGATATACTTGCGCTGGTAGAGTTTCTCGATGATGGCTGCGCGCGTGGACGGACGACCGATACCGTTCTCCTTCATCGCCTCGCGCAGTTCGTCGTTCTCGACCGTTTTACCAGCCGTTTCCATCGCCCGCAGCAAGGTTGCCTCGGTATAATACTTCGGCGGTGTGGTTGTCTTCTCTTTCAGCAGCGGCTCATGCGGCCCGCTCTCGCCTTTCACGAAAGCCGGAAGGGACTTTGCCTCCTCCGACGACTCATCGTCGGAATCATTCGGAGTACTCGGATTATTCGGAGTATTCTGATTGTCTTTTTCAAACACCGCCCGCCAGCCCGGTTTGAGCACTTCGCGGCCGGTGACCTTGAAGTCTATCTCGCCGGCTTTCGCCAGCACGGTCGTGTTGCTCACCTCGCACTCCGGATAGAACGCCGCGATGAAATGCAGCGCCACGAGGTCATAGACCTTCTTCTCGTCCGCCGTCAGTCCTTCGGGGCGCATGCCCGTCGGTATGATCGCATGGTGGTCGGTCACTTTCTTGTTGTCGAATACCTTTTTCGACTTCGGCAGTTTCGTGCCTAAGAGCGGTGCAACTTGCGGATAATAATCTTTGATGCCGGCTAAAGTATTCGGGATTTTCGGATAGATATCGTCACTCAGATAGGTCGTATCCACGCGCGGATAGGTCGTCACGCGCTTCTCGTAGAGCGACTGAATGAGTTGCAGCGTCTGCTCCGCGGAGAACGAATATTTCTTGTTGCAATCGACCTGCAGCGAAGTCAGGTCATACAGTTTCGGCGCGAACTCCAGTCCTTTTTTCTTCTCAACGGAAGTAATGGTCAGCGGCAGATCTTTGATGCTATCGACCAAGGCTTGTCCTTGCTCTTCGCTCGTGATGGCGTATTCGCCTTCTTCGACGGGAATCTGGGCGTTAAACAAGGTATCGCGGTAGTTCGTTTTCAGTTCCCAATAGGTGCGCGGAACGAAGTTCTCTATCTCTGCCTGCCGCTTCACCACAAGCGCGAGCGTCGGTGTCTGCACGCGTCCCACGGACAACACCTGGCGGTCCTTGCCCGTCCCGCGTGCGTACCTTATAGTATACGCGCGCGTGGCGTTCATACCGAGCAACCAGTCGCCGATAGCGCGCATCATGCCCGCCTCGTACAAATGCTGGTATTCCGATTGATCTTTGAGTGCTTGGAATCCCTCACGAATCGCCTCTTCGGTCAACGAACTGACCCACAGACGCTTCACCGGGCATTTGCATCCCGCCTGCTGATAGACCCAGCGCTGGATGAGTTCTCCTTCCTGACCGGCATCACCGCAGTTAATCACTTCGTCGGCTTGCTCGATCAGGCTCTTGATGACGTTGAACTGCTTATGTACGCCTTCGTCGCCGGACACCTTGATAGCAAATCGCGCAGGAATCATCGGCAGCGTACTCAGGTTCCATCCTTTCCACTGCTCCGTATATTCCTGCGGATCCAACAGGGCGCAGAGATGACCGAAGGTCCAGGTTACCTGGTAACCGTTCCCCTCGAAATAACCGTTCTTGCGCTGGTTCGCACCCAGCACACGGGCGATATACTCGCCCACCGACGGTTTCTCTGCGACACAAACGATCATGATTAACTCTCTTGAACTCCGTACCCGTAGCCGGTGTGACTGCTCTTCGTGCCGTTGAGCACGCAAGCCACATGATGCATACGATCTTGCTCGACAATACGGTTGAAGTAGTCAACCATCTCCATCGGCGTGTACTTGAAGCGGCTGACGAGAATCGTCAGGTCGGCGATGCGGTCTAACAGATAGGTATCGCTCACGAGCGCTAACGGCGCGGTATCCACGATGATATAATCATAGCGCTTACGCAACTCCGCAAACAGCTCCTCAACGCGCTTGCTCTGCAGCAACTCGGCCGGGTTCGGCGGGATAGTGCCGCAAGGCAGCAGATCGAGGTTCTTGTGCTCGCCGCTCGGAACGATGATATCGTCTATCGTCACACTCGGCTCTGCCAGATAATCCGTCAGATAGCCTCTCTGCGACAATCCGAAATACTGCGCAATCATCGGCTTACGGATATCCATTCCCACCAACGCCACCTTCTTTCCGAGGATTGCAAGCGATAGGGCGATGTTGCACGAGATATACGATTTGCCTTCGCCGTTGATGCACGAGGTGACGAGGATCACCGGACTCTTGACTTCCGACGGTATCACGAAGCGTAAGTTCGTACGCATCAGGCGGAAGAGTTCCGCCGAGACAGTGGACTCGCCTTCACGAATCGCGATATGTGCATGACGGGAGTTCTGAACGATTTCCCCTAACATCGGTGCCTTCACGCGGCGCTCATAGTCCTTCACGTCGTCAATCTTATCGTTCAAGAGCGCGTAGATATACAGCAAGGCGGCCGGGAACATCAGGCCCAACATAAAGCACAGTACCAGCAGGTTCTTCAGTTTCGGCGAACGGCTGCGCACGTCACATTGCGGGACATCCACCACCTTCGCCGGAATTGTCGTAGCCGCTAACATCAACGCATTCTCCTCCCGTTTCTTGTACAAGAACAGATAGAGTTGCTCCTTGATCTTCTGGTCGCGCACGATACGAACATACTCGCGCTCCTGCTCCGGTGCGTTTTGAATCTGGCGGTTGAACTTCGAATCCTGCGCCTGCAAGTCACGCTTGCGGATACGCAGACTCTCGCGCACTGAAGCGATGGTAGCGATGATATTCTGGCGCATCGAGGATAACTGTGCGTCCATCTGCTCCAGTACCGGGTTATTCGCCGTGGCGGTGCGCTGGATACGCATACGCTGCAACATAATGGAGTTATACTGCGACAGACTCGAACCCAACGCCGCGTCGGTTATACCGATATTCGCCGGAATGAGGCTGCCTTGTTTCGACTCGTTATGCATGAACTCATCAATATAATCGACGAGGTTCAACTGCGTCTCGATCTCCGCCAGAGCCTGTTGCTCCACGCTGTTGGCCTCCAGGATCAAGCGGGCTTGCGTCTCAATATTCGCAATCTTATTCTTCTCCTTGTATTGAGAAACGGTCTTCTCCGCCTCGCTCAACTCGGCCGTGATGATATTCATTCGCTCTTCGATGAACGCGCCCGTATTCGAGGCCAGCATGTTCTTATCGACGATCGCGTTGAGGTTATATTGCTCAATGAGTTGATGCAGCAGCGCGCGGTCGCGATCCGGCATCGGCGACTTCATCGAGAGATTGATGATATTACTCTCTTTCTTGTGGAGCGTCACCATGAGCATCATGCGGTAACCGGCTACTACCAACTCCGGACGCTTATGTATCACGCGATAAGTCGTGTCCCTGCTCAACTCACGATTCGGATGAATAAGCAGCGTACCGGCGAGCGTCTCTACCGGTTCATTCAAACTCGCTACCTTCGTCGATGAGCGATGGAAGAAACCACTCTTCACGCGCACCTTATAACCTTTCTTCGTCGGTTTCACATACACAATGAACGGCCGCTCCTCACCGCGTTCACTCAACTCCAGGTAATCAATGGTCAGCGCCGGGTTCCGGAACTCCCCGCTCCAGCGGATACCGTCCTTCACGAACGATGCCTCCCATAGATTCAGTGCGTCCAGCGCCTGCGTCATCAACCCGCGCGATGTGAGAACCACTACCTCGTCCTCGACAGCAGTGCTACCGCCTAAACCAAACATCGCGAGGGATCCCAGCTGGTCAGCCAGGCCGCCGTCTTTCTGACGTATCATGATACTTGCGTCCGTCGTCCATTGCGGGGACTTACGCAGGAAGTACGCAACACCCAGCAACACGAAGAAAACTACGCTTATCGCGAACCAGTACCATTTTTCCATAACGATGCGCACGATCTTCCGCACATCGATCTCATTATTGTTGTTCTGTTCCATGCTCTAATTCTTATTTTCTCGCTGCGGTAACTACGGTCACTACCACCGTCGCGGCACTCGCCAAGGTCGAAACCAGACTCAGCCACAGACTCGTGTTCGCACTGTTCACTACGCGCACTTTGTTCGGCGAGACATACACCACATCGTTTTGTTGCAGGAAGAAATACGGCGAAGTGAAGATATTCGCATCGCGCAGATTCAGACGCGCAATCTGTAACTTACCGTCCACCTCACGCGTTACGAGCACGTTGTCGCGACGACCGTACGGCGTCAAGTCGCCGGCAGCAGCCAGCGCCTCCAGAAGCGTCAGGCGACCGCCTGCCATCCCTACATTTCCGGGACGGTTGACCTCACCCAGCACCGCTACTTTCGCATTCACGATATGCGCATGCACCTGCGGATTGAGCACCTGAGCCTCCAGTTTCTCCTTCACCAGGTTCTCCACCTCGTTGCGCTTCAATCCCGCTACATGCAACTTACCCAAGACCGGGAAGTCAATGTCTCCGTTCTCATCGACGATGTAGTATTGCAGCGCGGGCGTCGTGGACAAAGCCGTCGTTCCCGGCGTAGCAAACACCACAGCCGGCAGGTTATACGGCACGACCGCTTCGAGGTCCAAAGCCGATACATAAATAGTGAGCGCGTCGCCAATACGAATGGTCAATTCCGCCTGCGATTGGAACTTCGCATTGATCGTGTCCTCCATCTCCGGTTTCGCATTCGACACATAGGTCATCTGTTTCTGGGTTACGCAACTCGCCATCAGCGTAGCTGCCACAACCGCAAGAGTGATTTGCAAAAATTTACGCATAGTTATTCAAAATAAGCGTGCAAAGGTACGATAAAAATTGCATATATGCAAATTTTTCAAAAAAAAAGTTAGGATATTTGTGTATTTCAAAAAAAAGCAGTACTTTTGCATGACATTTTGTCAGGTTTTTATGACGCAACAGGAATTATTGGCTATCAAGCAGCGTTTCGGCATCATTGGTCAGAGTCCGCTGCTCAATCGGGATATCGAGGTCGCGGTGCAAGTAGCGCGCACCGATTTGAGTGTACTCATCACCGGCGAATCCGGTGTGGGAAAGGAGCATTTCCCGAAGATCATCCATGCTTTCTCGGCCCGCAAACACGGACCGTATTTCGCCGTCAACTGCGGCGCTATCCCCGAGGGCACGATCGACTCCGAACTCTTCGGACATGAGAAAGGCGCTTTCACCGATGCGAAGGCGGAGCACAAAGGATATTTCGAGATTGCCGACGGAGGTACGCTCTTCCTCGACGAAGTAGGCGAACTGCCGCTCCAGACGCAAGTGCGTCTGCTGCGTGTGTTGGAGACGGGCGAGTTCCTGCGCATGGGTTCCAGCACGGTAAGGAAGACCAATGTCCGCGTCGTGGCAGCGACGAACCTCAACATGCGCCAGGCTATCGAAGACGGCCGTTTCCGCGAGGACCTGTACTATCGTCTCAACACCGTAGAGATACGCGTACCTGCCCTGCGCGAGCGCAAAGAGGATATCCCCCTGCTCTTCCGTAAGTTCGCTGTGGATTTCTGCACGCGCTACCAGATGCCACCGCTCTCGCTCAGCGAAGATGCGACGCGGCTGCTGCAAAACTGCTATTGGCGCGGAAACATCCGTCAGCTCAAGAACCTTGCCGAGCAGATTGCCGTCATCGAAATGGACCATCAGATCAGCGCTGACACGCTGCGCAGATACCTGCCGAAGGAGGAAAACCAGCAAGGCATCGTTCTTCGCAACCCCGCGCTGGAGCAGGCCAAAGACTACTCGCACGAGATAGGCATTCTCTATAATATGGTGATGCAGAACAAGAAAGACCTCGAGGAGTTGAAAGCACTTCTGACTCATCGGGATACCGAGATACCGGAATTCCGGAATACCGAGATCGCCCCTGCGCGCAAAGTCATCCAGACGCCCGCAGACGACGAGCCCTGGGAAAACGGCGAAGTCATCGAAGATGAACGTCCCGCTGAACAACCGCAGGCGCCCGTCAGCGTCAGTCTCGAGGACACCAACCGAGAACTGATGCGCGAAGCACTCGAGCGCTGCGGAGGCAACCGCAAAGTTGCCGCAGCCCAACTCGGCATCTCCGAACGAACCCTCTATCGCAAAATCAAAGAGTATGGGTTATAATCCAAAATATATATTTTTGCTGGTCATTTGCTTGTTATTGTCCGGTTGCTCCATCAGCTATAAAATGAACGGCGCGAACATCAACTACCAGACGACTCACTCCATTTCGGTTGCCGACTTCCCGAACAATGCCCCGCTCGTGAACCCTACTCTCAGCAACGCTCTCTCGGAAGGCATACGTGACCTCTTCCAGCGCCAGACGCGTCTGCAGATGTTGCGCAAAGGCGGCGACCTGGAGATAGAAGGCGAAATTACGGGTTATACCGTTACCCAGGGCGCCATCTCCGCCGACGGCTACGCTTCGGAGAGCAAACTGACCATTACGATTGCGGTCCATTTCACAAACAACGTGAACCCCGAGGACTCGTTTGACAAGACCTATACTTCGTATCAGACCTATGATTCGAACATGCTTCTGACGGATGTCCAGGACGAACTCTGCACGGCGATAATTACCGAATTCGCGGAGAATATCTTCAACGACACCGTCGCCCGCTGGTAAAAAAATGCGCAATTATTTGCGTATGTCAAAAAAAAGTACTACCTTTGTCGCCGATTTTTGAAAATCAATCATAAATTAACATAGCTATGTACGTATTTTTAACTATCCTGATCGTTATCGCCGCTATCCTGCTGACGCTTCTTGTGTTGGTTCAGAATAGCAAAGGCGGTGGATTGGCTGCCGGTTTCGCGAGCGGCAACCAAGTGATGGGTGCGCCGAAGACAGCAGACTTCCTGGAGAAGACGACTTGGACGCTGGTTGCCCTGATTGTCGTTTTCAGCATCGCTGCTGTCGGGTTCAGCAAAGGCCGTCAGGCTGTTGCTGAGGATCAATCGGTTATCGTAGTGGACGACGCTCCTGCTGCTCAACCTGCAGCTGAGTTCCCCGCTGAGCCGGCTGAGTAATCAACCCTTCGGTCGAGTGCCACACACTCACCCACAACAAAAGCGACCTGCATTTGCGGGTCGCTTTTGTTATTGCGAGGCGGGTCTTTGCCGCCACTCTCATTCGCATGCCGTTCGCATTATGGACGTCACTATAGGATGTTTGTCCAGCGTTAGCCTCCCGTGCCACCGCTTATCGGGTCGCCGATGCTTATTCCGGGGGTAGAACTTCCGGCCATGACGATGGAACTCATTTGAACTGGTACAGCCTCTACAATAGGCTTGCTATATACTTTGTTTTTCATAATGTTTTCCTTTCCTTAATTCACTAACTCTCTAATTCATTAACTCATTACTTCACCATCCGTCCCGTTGCGTCATACACATTCTCGCCGCGGAGGATGTACAGTGCGCCGTCGATGACAACTTTCACCGGTTTATCCGAAGTCTCGATGTTCTCGAAGCCTTGAGTCTGATCCTTCTGCATCGGCATTGAGCGTACCTTCTTGCCCGGAGCAGGACTCGGCGTAGAAATCGGGTCTATCTCACCAACAATCACGTATGCGCGGTAAGCAGGAAGCGAGTTGCCTCCGGTACTTGCACCTGTTGCACGACGCAACTCATTACCGATAACGAGATATACCTCTTTATCGCCTGCCGCAGCTTTCTTGCCATCCAAATCAGCTTGGCCCAAGTTAGTAAACGTTCCGTGGAGTGCACCGTTCGCAACAGGTTCACTTACTTCTCTGTCCAGAATAGCCTCCAACTTCTCAGATTCCGCAAATACGATAAACGGTTTACCGGCCTCAAACGGAGCGCTCTCTTGCTCAATGTATGCGTAGTCAGCGTCTCTGCCGATGAACGACCATAAGCTTGCGCCGCGAATCTGCTTCATCTCGCGGTTGAAGCAAACCGTGTAGTAATTATCAGCCGTCATGCCCGTACGTACTTCCTCAAACGGCAGTACTGTTTCGGCACTCAGGCAAATCTTTTGCGTTGCAGGATTATAACTAATAGTCACATCCTGTGCGCTTTCAATCTTGAACTTCACATTGCCGTTACCGCTGGTAACCGCTGCGCTCGAACAAGCACTATTCAGATGCTCCTGTCCGCCAAGGCTCCAAGCCCAAGATCCGTTTGTGAGTTTGAACTCATAGATTCCCGCAGGAAGAGCGGTCAGCGTGATTTCGTTGCTGCCGTCTAACTGACGCTCCGCGAGATCAGCCTTCCAAGCGTTGCCGGCTCCCATGATAGCCTCGTCACCGGAGGTAAGGAAATAATTGACGGTGCAACTCTCATAGAATTTCGCCTTGATGGGGTCGCCGTCCACAATCTCATTCGCCACATAGCATACATCCTTTTGGACATTCTCTATATCGAAACTCTGCATGCCGTTGTTATTGTCATTGAAAACAACACACGCGCCTTTTGCAATGGTTGCTTTATACCACTCGCCATCTTTGGTTGCGGGTATGCCGGGCCAATCGCCTGTAAGTTGTTCGTTTTCACCGCCCGTACGACGCCAAGCATACACATAAACCTCATTCCACGGATGCTCTTCCGTACGCGGCGGGAAGAACTTCACCTCATTGGTTCCCGTCTTCGGCGTTTCGGGGAATGTGATCGCTATTGCATTGGTCGCATAGGTCCAAGTGAAGACATAATCACCATCGGCATCTGCCTGAAGTTGCATATTCTCATCATTGTTCGATGTGATTCCCGAAGCAGATGTCCAGAAACGATGGAATGCATTGGCGTTACTAAGCCAGTTGCCGTCCACAATGAGTTTGAAATCATAGTTGCCGGCATCGAAATGTTTTGTAGCCGTAGCCGTCAAGCCGCTTCCATCCGGAACAAACTCCAACGCATCAGTCCAACCGTCCCAATCACCCATTGCCTCTACCGTCACAACCGGTGCGGCATGCGTACCCCAGGTGTAAGAAGCACCGTCAGCTGCTACTACCGCACAGTTCTCACCTATTCCGGGAACGGTGAATGGTAAATTAGCCCAACCGTTTTTCTCGGTCTTGATAAAGGCTTCAGCCATTGTGGTCCAAGTTACATTGGCAGTAAAGGCAATGGTCTTGATCGTTCCTGCGCCAGCGCCATCGTAATCAACACCAACTTCGTTTGCTTTCGGATAATTGACACCCTTGGTTCCTTCGGTCATAGCGCTGAAGTCCACATAGATAGTAGTGCCATTAGTAAAAGTATACGATTGATAAACCACTACTGCGCTCTCGTCATAGGCAACAGGTTCACCATATTCAAGCGCTTCTACCTTTACTACATATTCGCCATTTGCATTGAACGTATAATTTGCATTGATTGCATCACCATAACTACCGTTCTTCTCTTTGATATAGAAGCGATAAGTTGGGTCATCAATACCAGAAGAGGTAACACAATTGGCTAAATTAATTACTGACCCCTTGAGGATTTCAGAAGCCAAACTGTTAAATGTTACACTCTGTGCGGGGACAGCAGGATAAGTAACCGCCAAGGTGTTCGTTGCGTAGGTCCAAGTGAAAGTGTAATCACCGTTTCTGTCCGCATTGAATGTGCAGTTACCACTACCGGCTACGACTGCGTGAGAATTATTGGCACGCGTAAATGCAGAACCGTTAGAGGTCCAAGTGCCATCAATCTTTACGCCAAACTCATAGTTGCCTTTGGTCACGCCCGTCAGCGTCAGACTTGCGGTTTCTTCGTTTCCTGCGAGAGCAAAATTAGCAGAAGATTCCCAAGACGGGTTTGTAATGTTGCTGTGCAACTGAATGGTAGCCGGTGTCGGCTCCGGCATCCCACCTGAATAAGTATCCCAATGACAGTCAACACCATTCGCATCACCTACCAGCATATTTTGGCCTTCGGTCGGCAAAGTGGAACATGTTTTGTAAGACCAGCCGTTAGGTGCACTCTTGAATAAATTTGTGGTAGCCGTAACCTCCCACGCACTGCTCAGCGTTTCGCAGAAAATAGCAGATGTGTTTTCATGCCACGGTTCGCCTCCGTTAATACACACATTAACACCGCTTCCATACGCCGTAAAATCATAATAAATCGTGGTTCCGTTTGTGAAAGTATAAGAAGGCACAACAACCGGAGTTGCTTGTACGTAGGCTTTGTTGGAGCTGGTGCTGTAATAGAAAGTCACATCGGATGTAGTGCTCAGTGTGAATTTTATGTTACCACCTACGTTAGACAATGTCACATTGGATGCGCTATTGTCGAAACTTGCGGTACTCCAATCCCAATTCCCTTGGGTAATTTTGAATTGATAGTCGCCAGAATTCAGTTGTTTGGTCACGGAATACGGATTTGAGCCGCTCATTTTGTAATTGTTGTCCCCGGCATTCCAACCGTTCATGGTACCTGCGACATAGTAGTCCGCCTTCACGGTCATACTGCCGAATAGAATTAGGGCAGTGAAGAGAGTAAGAATCTTTTTCATGATCTTAAACTTATTTGTTAATTAATTGATTTTGCAAAACTTTTGCGCTACTAGGTGTTTCCGGTAAGCGGAAAAACCGCTACAGGGAAAAGGCCCGTAACCTTTGCGGGGCAAAGGTACAGTTTTTTTTTGACATACGCAAATTTTTGCCTATAAAAATGCATTTTGCGCATCCATACGGGGTATTTTCCTGGGGGTTTGCTGGTATTTTGCTGTCATTTCCGTGACCACTTCGCGACCTGGAGAAGGCAATCGGCTTTTGCCTTCGAAAAGGGAAGGCAGGCGGGGAGCCTAAGCCGACCGAGACGAAGACGTCACTGTTGGGTCTCTGCCCCTCTATAACCCAACAACCCTGCCGGATGGCAGGGCTGTCGAGTATGTTCGCCTTACGCGTACGCACTATCTATTGTTCGCGCACACAGGCGAGAGGGAGAATTTGACTAAGTTAGCCTCCAACGCCACCGGAGATCGGATCGCCGATGCCTATTCCTGGGGTAGAACTTCCGGCCATTACGATGGAACTCATTGCTATTTGCGTCATTTCTACGCTCGGTATTTCATATGTCTTTTTCATAACATTTTTCCTTTCTTCATTAATTCGTTAATTGATTAACTCGTTAATTATTTACTTTACCAAACGTCCGGTAGCGTCATATACCTTCTCACCGCGGAGGATGTACAACGTACCATCGATCATCACCTTCATCGGTGCGTCACCGCTCTCGATGTTCTCGAAGCCTTGTGCCTGATCCTTCTGCATCGGCATAGAGCGTACTTTCTTGCCAGGAGCAGGAGAGGGCTTGCCACCGGTAATTTCATCTACGATCACGTATGCACGTTGAGCCGGAAGCGTGTTACTTCCAGTGCCAGTACCCGTTGCGCGGCGCAGTTGATTTCCGATAACGAGATACAGGTCGTAGCCTGCTGCAGTAGCTGCCGCATCCAGATCATCTTGTTCCATCTGTGAGAATGTTCCGTGGAGACCCTTGTTCGAACCAGCCGCCGGACTAGCAACTTCTTCTACCACAGCCTCTAACTTGCCATCAGACTCAGCATAGATGATATACGGAGTACCTGCAGGATACGGAGCACCCACTTGTTGAATATATGCAAAGTCTGCATCCTTACCAACAAACTCCCACAGAGTCGCGCCCTTGATTGCGGTCATCGTCTTGTCGTAGCAAACGGTGTAGTAGTTACCTGCGGTCAGACCGGTACGAATGTCTGTGTACTGCGGTTCCGGAGCACTATAGTTGCTCCAGCAGAAGCGACCGATAGATACACGGTCTTTGTTTCCGGTGTTGTTAGACGGACTGAGGTTGGTAATAACAATCTGGAAGGTACCTTCTACATTGATATTCTCAATGAGTTCGGTGTAAACCGTATTTTGTACTACCTCAGAGTTCGGCTTGGTAAGCGTGTACTCCTTAACGACATCGCCGCCTTGCTTGATCTCAATCTTAACACTTACACCATTAGACTCGCTATTGGTATTTGCATATCTGAACTTCAATGATCCAAGTCCACCTGTCAGTTCCGGTGAAGTGATTACACCGACAGCAGTGGTCTTTCCGTTAATCATCCAATATGCTTTTTCTTCAATAACTTTATATCCTGCGTTAACAGCAGACCATCCGTTCGGAGTAGAACGATCAGTATAGCTTGTCGGGCTACCCTTGTCTTCGGTATCCAGGAAGTCATCCGTACCATCACAATCTTCTGCCGGCTCATTTACTTTTACGGTATAGGTAGCCGAACCTGCAAGATAAGATGCATTACCTGCGAAAGTGGCAGTAATAGTTGCGGTACCAGTGCCACCGGCAAGAGCGATTACACCAGCGTCAGTAACAGTAGCAACAGCCTCATTGCTTGACTCGTAAGTAATATCAGCTAATCCGTCGAAGCCTTCTACGTAGCCGAGAACCGGAGCTGACCAAGCGTCACCTACAGTGATTTCATCCGATGCCGGAGTATAAGCCAATGCCGGATCTACCTTCGAAGAAATAACAATATCCTCCGGATCAATCTCAATTACTTCAGTTGCAGCGTAGCCGTCACTCGTTATGTTACTTAATGCGTAACCCTTGAATATATTACCGGAATTGCTAAAGAAGAGACCGCGAGTGGTATATGCGGAACTAATATAGCATGATTTCTCTCCATCCCAATTCCAGTTATACGGAGCAGCATCCAGCGACAAGGAAGCACCGCTCGAACCCTTGATATAGTTATTCTCGGCATCTTTCAAAGTAGTGTTGTCACCATCTACAGTTGCAGTCCACTGGATAGCAGCCTTGTCTTCTGCGCTAGATACAACAATCTTTGAACCGTCCTTCTCTACTTCTACACCAGCCAAAGCACCACTTGTAAGCGAATTGGTCATTGCGTAGAACTTGCTGTTGTACTCAGCGAGGATAACTATATTACCAGATGTCGGAGCCGGAGCAGCAGCAACGGTCAAACCATTAACTACAACGGCTGCACTTGAAATTTCACCAACAGTAGCTGTTACGGATACGGATGTTGTTCCCTCGGTAAGAGGATCCGGATCAAAGGTCCAATCAATACCTTCGCTAATCGGAGCGGTTGAAGCATCTGAATAAGTTCCGGTAACAACAAGACCGGCAGGATTAAAGTGTTGACCAGCGGTGTATTCCAATACGGATGCCTCACCGGAGATAGCAATGCTCTCTAATGTTGCAGGAGCAGCAGCTACAACAATGTCAAAGGTCGTTGTTGCGCCGGTGTAGTTACCCAAGTCATTCGGAATAGTAGCGGTAATGGTTGCCGAACCTTCTGCTGCTGCATGCAATGCAGCCTCAGCGCCTGTTCCCACGATAGTTACCGCCGTTCCACTTGTAACCGCATAAGAAATCGCTTTCTTGTTCGGGTTGGAAGTAGCCGCAATTGCCGACAAAAGGATGTCATCATCACCAACTGCCATGTTCATATCGTCGATAGAGATAGAAGCAGTCAATTTAGCTTTTTCGGACTCTGCGGTGTAGAATACAACCACACTTAGAGCACGTGTTCCCTTATTGCTACCACTCTTGCCTAATACAGCAGAGAATTCGCCGGCTGCAGAAGGAGTTATGATAACTAACTTATCATCTGTACCATCCAAAGCAGCAGTCGCATTAGTCCAAGCGGTTGTAGTTCCTTCTTTTGCTAAAGATTCAGCGTATGCTTTTGCTGTAGCATGCCATTCGACTTTAGTAATCGTCACACCCGCCTTCGGAGTAAATGCAAGAATATTATTCTCATACAAGCGAGTTTCTGCAATGAGAGTTCCACTCGAATAGTTGCCTGCAAGATAGTTGGTGACCTTTGTGCCAGTATTCTTTTGTGCCGTAATGGTAACAACATTACTATTCCAAACAACCTCCTCATCTGCTGCGTCGTCATAACTTGCACGAGAGAGGTCGAACGACATAGAATATACGCCAGCCTCATTAACCGTAATAGTATAAGTTGCATTTCCTGCAGCATAAGTTGCATCGCCGTCAGTATGTGCTGTAATGACAGCCGTTCCAAGTCCTCCTGCAAGTGCAATAACACCTTCACCAGTAACCGTTGCTACGGACTCATTGTTAGATGCGTACGACGAAATAGTTAAACTATGCGGGTTAACCAATGTCGGAGCAGACCAAGCGTCGCCTTCCTCAATCGTCTCGGAAGCCGGATCATAAGCTAATTCCGGATCTTCTTTTACATTAACGGTAATATCCTCTTGTCTCCAAACGTTCAATTGTTGATCGGTGTTATGGAAGCCCGGATAACCGATAATATCTACATTATCATCAGCGGTAAGCGTGATAGTGCTTGCAACAGCTGCATAAACTGCCAATGCTGCGCCATCATTGATAGCACCGTTGCGGTCGCTACCACTAATAGCATCTGTTACGTTGGCACCAGCAATCTTAATGCGGCGGCTCTCGTAAGAAGAGAAGCTTGCATTCAGTGTAGCAATCGTAACGGTAGTCAAAGGAATCTCAGCTGTGGTAGTTGCTGCACCTGCTTGCGGCTCCATAGCCGTAATCTCGAACTTACCTTGATAATCGGTAGTAACAACCTGATAATCACCATTCAGGCAGTCACCTGCGCTATAACCATGACTTGCGAAGTAAATCAGTGCGCCACCGGTTGCATCCTCAATGAACGCGTTGTTGCCATTTACATAGGTAACAACGGCATTGGTGAGCGTCAAGATATATGTGCCTCTCTCTGCGGCCTTCAATGCTGCTAAATTAGCAGCTGTCGGGATAACTACCGGACTTTGAGCTTCTACATCATCTGCCGAACGCGGCATAATCTTAACAACGCTTCCGTCAAGATACTCAACTACACCAGTAATATTATAGGTCGTTCCTTCAACCAATGCTAATGAACTGAACAATTTATTATCGGCAGCAATCGAGTTAACACCATCCGAAAGAACGGAAGACGAATAAGTCACATTTTCTAGTTTTACAACTGTACCTTGCTCTGCAGGATGTCCGCTCGTCAAAGCAGCAATAGTAGTTACACGCGGAGTAATTGCCTCTGCGGTAGTAACAGTTACATCTGTAGAAACCAAAGTCGTCATCTCCGGATAACCTTGATAGAGTTTGGTCTTAGTGCCTATAACTACTCCATTCAGTTTGTTGCCTGCTACAAAATTGTGACCGGACTTATAAAGCAGAATACCTTTCGTATTAGCAGCATCTGCAATCCATGCACGACTGCCTTGAACACCTGTTACTACCCAATTGGAAATAACAACATTAAATGCAGTTTCGGTAGAAGTGGTTGCTTCTAACAACGCAGCCATGGACTCCAACGCTTCTACTTTCGTGAAAGTCTTCTCTGCTACAGCACTTACATCACTACCTTTAACTGCAATAGCCTTAACGGTTGCAGTATTGGTCAATTCGAACGGATCGGAATATTCTGTCGAACTCGTCGTCGGATCAACACCATTCGTAGTATAATAAATATGATCTGCATCAGCGTGAGAAATGCTAACAGATGTAGAACCAACAAAGTTCACCTCTCCACTAATCGTCGGTTTAGCAACTGCCGGAGCAGTACCAAAGAAAATCTTAATAGCCTTGATCTGGAGATTATGAGCACTCGTCACTTTGAGAGTATATGTCACATTTGCTTCCTCTGGATCAATATTAAAAGTATATGAACTTTCGGCACAGCCGGTTGCTGCTGTACTTACAGCATCATCCCCCTTAAATATATTCCAGATTACGCCGGTTGAAGCTCCACTATTACCCGTTACCACTATCTTTTCAATTGGACTGCTGAAAGATGGCAATTCAATATAAGCACCGGATTTCCCTAAATAGAAATAGGAAGAACCACTAACTTTATAATTTGTGGGAGCATAACATGTTACAGAGTATCCTGTTACACTATTAGTATATGTTTCTGTTCCAGTTGTATTGGATGTAGGGAAGCCCCAGTTTCCATCAATAAGATCAAGTGTCACATCCGGACCTTCAGTAATGGTATAAGTAGCTTCAGCTACCTCACTATTATCTAAACCACTTTTAACTGCAAATGCCTTAATGGTCATATCTGCTGCAACAGGAATTGCAGAGGAATAAACACTCGAACTTGTTGTAGGAGTGCTTCCGTCTGTGGTGTAATAAATAGTTGCGCCTTCAGTAGAAGTAATAGTTACATTCTGTGTTCCCTCATAAGAACCAGCTTCCGGACTAAATGTCGGGGTGGCACAAGCGGTAGAAGAAGATGCTTCTATCTTATACAAATAAGCTTTGGTTTGACCGCTCTTGTACCAACGCAGATAAGCATTAGAGGTATTCTTTACTAAGATTCTATCGTTAGTACCATCATTTCCAGACAGGATACCTTCACTATTCGCGGTTAGCACAGAACAATCCGATGATGTTCCGTTTCCCCATGCATTAGACGCGGGTACCTTTAAATATACAGCACCATTGTACAAATAGAAGCCGCCTTCTACATTTTTTGCGTTCCAATGTACCCAACTTGCTTCAGTTGTGTTAATGGATGTACCACCTGTGTTTGTAGGGCAACCATAATTGTCCACATCACCAATAACGTACTCTGCAGATTCATCAAGAGATGTTGCAGAAGTGATTTTGGTGTAAGTGTTCGTTAGTCCCCACACTTGCCCGATGCTGAGGACTGCCATCAGCAAACAGGCGAAAAAAAGTTTTAATTTTTTCATAATGTTTGAGATTTTTTAGTTAAACAAAAAGGTTAATTGATATTGTTTGTTTGGGTTTTGTTGCTTCTTACATCCCAGAAGTCGGCGATATATACTTGTCCGTCAAGAACAAAATACAGCATGATACTTCTGCGATAGATCGAACACTTATGGTACTCAACACCCGTTTCCTCATCGACCCAAGCCACTTCACAACCTTTTGGAAACTCAGTGATAAATTTCTCATTATCTTTTGTTCGCTGCTTAAATTCCTTTAGCCCTTGCTGACCGAAGTCTCGCGCGACATACGCAGCCACTTCTTTCCAACCTCGGATGGCCTGTTCAGTCCAAATCGGTTTCATACAGCAACAGCGTATTGGTCTTGAGCAAACTCATCCATCATTTGGTGAGCATCTTCCTGGGAATAAACTCTCCCGGCCTGTGCATCAAGATATGACTGACGCAGTCGCGTTTTCTGCTCCTCCGTTGGCTGGATGCCCTGCAAACGAGAGATCACATACTCACGTTCTTCCGCGGGCAAGGTAAAGATCACCTGTATCAAACTATCTAATGTTTCCTGTGCCATATTGCTGTTCTTTTTCTTATTTTGGTTCTTTATAAACGAAAAAACAAAACCGTACTATGGTTCTGTTTCTTATTGCGCATCATACCCTACCACGGACGTCAGGCCGGTAGTAAAATACTGATATGTAGTTGTTTGAGCTGTCATAATGACATTGGACATAAGGGGTTATTACAAAAACCGCGGCAAAGATACGAAAAGTTTTTGACATATGCAAGGAATTTATAAAATAAATTTATTTTGTCAGCGAAAGGGCGAATTTGCACATTATTTTGGATAAGGAAAACGCGCGGAGCGCAAGAAAACGAGGTAAGAAAACGAGCCGAAAACATTATTAGTAAACCAAAAACGCGTACCCCTGTCCGCTTAGGGCATGTGGCCCACGCGGCCTTAGCGTAGTCTTCCAAGTGCGCGCTC
>JAEEGL016501179.1_pt1 | contig 35467 bp, 29 predicted proteins | sample 9134231 | NCBI WGS metagenome assembly JAEEGL01 (sample SAMN16246548, study PRJNA631951) | gut metagenome | biome: gut microbiome; feature: rumen; material: fiber-attached | host: Bos | place: Iran: Karaj | collected 2018-10 | reverse complement strand
GACGGCGCGTGCACAGTGATGCGCCCGATTAAGGAGCAGTACCGCAACATGAAGGAGAAGATCGAGCCGTGCATGCACCTGATCGAAAACGCCAAGCGCGCGGCGAAGGCGGCGGGCGTCGAACCGAAGGTCGTGGCGATCCGCGGCGGTACGGACGGCGCGCGGCTCAGCTTTATGGGTCTGCCCTGCCCGAACCTCGGCACCGGCGGATACGCGTTCCACGGCCCGTGCGAGCACATCACGGCCGAGGGCATGGACATTGCGACGCAGATGCTTGTCGAGCTGGTGAAGCTGTATGCGGCGCGGCCGCGCGGTTGAATCCGCCGGCTTCGACAGCTTTGTTCATAAAGATTCCGCAAATCGGTTACAAACGCCCACTTTATCGGTGCGGCGTTTTTTGTTATACTGAGGGCATCAGCAACGGAGGTTGACCGCATGAGAATCAAAACGGTTTTTATCATTGTATTGACGGGGATGCTGCTTTTGGGCTGTGCCGGGAGCGAGCCGGTGGTGCAGCCTGCGCCGCAGACAACCGAAGCGCCCACGGCTGCACCCGTGACGGTGCAGGTGAGCGTGGGAGAAACGACCGCTTCAACCGACGCGCCGACCGTTCCGGCGACCGACGCGCCGACCGCGCCTGCCGACACGCCCGCGCCCGCCAAGCTCACAAGCGCCGATTTTCCCTCGGTGTGGGTCGCGGACGGCGAACGGTACGGCACCGATCTGATCGTTTACGTGAACGGCATCGGGCTTGCCTATGAACTGGACGGCACGAAGCCGTCGGAGTGTACCGTGGAGGTCGAGACGGAGGCGATGTTCGAGCTGCCGCCGTATGAGACGCACCGGCTGCTGCTGCATGTCGGGGAGGAAACGTTCTGCCTCGGCGAGCTGCGGTGGAACGTCGAGGATCCGAAAGCGCTGGGGTATTTCGGAGAGCGGTACGACTGGATCGCGATGGACTCGGATCTTTGCGACACCGAGCCGGAGCAGATCGGCTTTCCGGGTGCGCTGCGCAAGGATTTTTGGGAGGCGTTTGACCCGTCGGAGATCGCGTTTATCACCGGCTTCGACGCCGAAAAGCATACGATCGACGTGCTGACGGCGCGGCAGGTGGAGAATACGGAGGACGATGATGCGCTCTACGCCATCGACCCCGATTCGATTGCCGAAGCGCCGATCACGCTGACGGTGCCGGAAAACGCGCAGCTGACCGTGACCGATGAATATGCGTTCATGCCCGTCACACGCGACCGGTTCTTCCGGCTGCTCGAGAGCGGTTACATCGGCTATCTGCCGACCGAGGACGAGGATTACTTTGTCGGCGTATACCTTGGGCACAAGGACGGCGCGGTGACGTATCTTTACGAGGATTATCTGCCGTAATCAGCCGAAGAACAGCCGGGAAAACAGCAGACCGCTGACGACGGAAACGAGCGTTGCGGTCACGGCAAGCGGCACGGTAAAGCGCGTTTTGCGGACGCCGACCGTGCCGAAATACAGGCCGAGCGTGTAAAACAGCGTTTCGCTCGCGCCGAGAAGCACGCTGCCGGTCATACCGACCGGGGAATCCGGGCCATACTTTTTGAAAAGCTCCGTCAGCGCTGCGACCGCCCCGCTGCCCGACAGCGGCCGCACAACAAGCAGCGGCAAAAGCCTTGCATCCACGCCGAGCCGTATCAGCAGCGGCGAAAGCAGCCGCGTCACGGCGTCGAGCAGGCCGCTGTCCTCCAAAACGGACAGCACCAGCAGCATCGCGGCAAGGCTCGGCAGCATCGTTTTCAGCAGCGAAAGAGCCCCCGCCGCGCCCTCGGTGAACGCCGAAAACACGGCGACGCGTTTATACATGGCATAATCAAGCAGCAGCACGATCCCGACCGGCACGACAGCCGAGGCGGGATCGAATGTTTTCCAAAGCGCGCTCATCGGCGGCAGCAGACGCGGCACAGCGCGACCGTCACAAGCGTGGAGCACGCTGAGCTGAGCAGCACGGGCAGCACGACGCGGGCGGGGTCGGTGCTCCCAAAGCTCTGCCGCAGGCCTAAAAGCGTTGCCGGGAACAGCTCCAGACACGATGCATTGACTGCGAGCAGCACGCACATGCTGTCGGTCGCAACGCCCCTGCGCGGGTTCTCGGCTTCCATGATCCGCATGGCCTCCAAGCCGTAGGGTGTGGCGGCGCTGCCGAGACCGAGCATATTGCACGACAGGTTCAGCGCAATCGCCTCCTGCGCGCCGCCCGCATCGGGAAACAGCCAAAGGATCGCAGGACGGAGCCGCCGTGAAAGGCTCTGCATCAGCCCGGTCCTTTGCACGATTCCCATGATCCCCAACCAAAAGAGCAGCCCGCCGCCCATGCGGATGCCCGTCTGCACCGCCGTATCGGCGCCGCGGATCAGCGACGCGAGCACCGCGCCGGGACCGCACGCCGCCGTCTCCCACACGATGCCGACCGCAAGCAGCACGAAAAATACCGTATCCATACCAAAGCGTATGCTTGGGACGTGACAAAAAAGCATCTTTTTTGAAAAATCCGCCGCAAAAGCATTCCATTCGGCGGGATTTCTGCTATAATGTTATTTGTTGAATACTATGCTGCGGCAGATTGGCAAAGGCCGCGGCTTGCCCTATACGAACTACGGAGAAACCGTCTATGAAGAAAGTGATTTTATTTTCATTAAGCCTGATGCTGCTGCTCCTTTGCGCGGCGCCGCTCGGCTGTGCGGGCGCGATGCGCGGCAGCGGTATCGAGGTCTGCACCAAGTTTTTGCGCGCCGTCAACGAAGGCTCCTACGGCACGGCGTTCGATCTGATCGCGGATTCGCTGAAGAACACGACCGGCGTGCCGACCGAGGGCGACGCGGCGATGATCTCTTACAGCGAGTTTGTCGATAAGTATGAGTCGATTTTCAACGCCATCGGCGTTACGGATATCGTCTACGACATCACGTCCTCCGCGGAGGGCTCGTCCACCGCGACGGTGGCGTTCACGATGTCGTACTACACCGAAAAGGCCGGCGTGCAGACGAACGACTATACGATCAACGCGCGGTATGAAAACCGCAAGTGGGGTGTGCAATGGTCGCCCGCGCTGATCTTCCCGCAGCTGAAATGGGGCGACAAGCTGCTCCTCGGTGTGAACTACCCGAAGCGCGGTGAAATCTTCGACGCGCAGGGTGAGCTGCTGATCAAGAACATCGACCCCGTTGCGATTTTCTGCGTACCGGCGAACATCAAGGACGCGGACAAGTTCCGCGAGGAAGTGCTGGCGATCTCCGAAATTCAGCCGCGTGCCGTTTCCTATTCGGACTGGTACGGCGCCGTTACGAACGCAACGCAGTCGAAGGCGTCGTCCGTCGTGCTCTCGCGTCTGTATCCGGATCAGCTCGACGAACAGCTTGAAAACCGCATCCTTGCCGTGGAGGGCCTCGGCATCGACCGCAGCGGCTCCCTTGTTTCGACCAAGTTCCGCGCGTACCCGTTCGGCCATTCCGCGTCACACGTGCTCGGCTTTTCCACGATCATCTGGAAAGAGGACTTGGAAAAGTTCAAGGAGGAAGGCAGCGAGATCTATGACGGCGACAGCTGGCTGGGATACGCGGGTCTTGAAATGGAATACGAGGAGATCCTGCGCGGCACAAAGGGCAGCTACGCGTACATTCAGGGCGCGGACGGCACGAACCGCATGACGCTCTACAACATTCCCGCCGTGGACGGACAGGATCTGCATTTGACGCTCGATATGCGGCTGCAAAAGCGCGTCGAGGAGATCGTGGATACCGTCGTCTATGACAAGAACATTTCCGGCACGGTCATCGTGATGAACCCGACGACCAACGCCGTGCAGGCCATGTATTCGTTCCCGGACTATGACGCCGAGTCGTTCAGCCGAGGCACCGTCGGCTCGGTCGCATGGGCACAGATGGAGCACGACCCGCAGACGCCGATGTTGAACCGCGCGGTGCAGGGCCTTTATGCGCCGGGATCGACGTTCAAGATCCTGACGGCGCTCGCGTCCTTGGAAACCGGCACGTTCACGACGACGACCGAGTTCCCGATGGAGACCGAAAAAATCAAGATCGCGGCGTATCGCGGCACAAGCGGCTTTAAGGATTCGTGGAAGGTGCAGTCCGGCGCGTGGGCGTTCACGAACATCGACGAGGTCAACCGCACCAATTCCTCCGGCCGCAAAGGCCCGATGGACATGGAATCGAGCATCGTCTATTCGGACAATATCTATTTCTCCTGGACGGCTATGTCGCTCGGCTGGGAGAAGTTCAAAAGCTATTTAAGCTATATCGGCGTGGGCGAGCGCGTCCCCTTTGAGATCAAGACGGACATGTCCTCACAGATCAAAAAAGAGGACAGCGAGGAAACGTGGGCGCTGCTTGCCATGTCCGGCTACGGACAGGGCGAGATCCTTGTGACGCCGCTGCAGATGGCGACCTATATCGGCGCGGTGCATAACGACGGCACGGCCTTGGAGCCGTACATCGTCGATTCGATCTGGCAGGCCGATGGGACGAGCTATCTCAAGACGTATCAGCACGAACCCAAGGTTTGGAAAACGATCTGCTCCAAGTATAACGCGGACACGCTCGAACAGTTCATGCGCGGCGTCTGCGCCACGAACGGCGGCGGCACGGCGCGGTTCCTCGGCGTGAACAGCTATATCTGCGCGGGCAAGACGGGAACCGCCGAAATCGGTACCGGCGCGGTGAAGGACAAGGAGCTGGCATGGTTCATCGGCTTCCGCTCCGCCGTGAAGGGCGACACGCCCGTTGCGCCGGAGGATGAGCGGCTTGTGCTCGTCATGCTGGAAATCAATATCAAGGAGCCGCCGGACGAATATACGCTGATGAAGTTCAAGATTGCCCGCGAGCTTTTGAAGGACGACGATCTGACCAAGCCGGGCTTGACGGAAACGAGCATTATTAACGGCTGAGGTCGGCGACGAAGCGGCCGCAGTAACACGGATTTCTCTGCATCGCATACGATACACGGAGGGGGTATAGGAGTATGGAAAAGAAGGTCATCATTTTTACCGGCGGCGGCACCGCGGGGCATGTGACGCCGAATCTGGCGCTGATGGAGCAGTTCGATCGGAACGAATGGGACGTGCATTATATCGGCACCGACGGCGTGGAAAAGAAGCTGATCGGCAATCGGGACGACGTGACCTACCACGAGATCGCATGGGGCAAGCTGCGCCGCTATTTTGACTGGAAGAATTTTTCCGATCCGTTCCGCGTGATCAAGGGCTATCAGCAGTCGAAAAAGCTGATCAAGGATTTAAAGCCTGCCGTGCTGTTTTCGAAGGGCGGCTATGTATCGGTGCCGGTCGTGGCGGCGGCGAAGGGAAAGTGCCCGGTCGTCGCGCATGAATCGGACTATACGCCCGGCCTTGCGAACAAGCTTGCCAAGCCGTTTGCGACGACGATCTGCGTCACGTTTTCGGACACGGTCAAGTTCGTGAAGCCGAAGGGCGTGCATACCGGCACGCCGATCCGGCCGGAGCTGTATCAGGGCAGCCGCGAAAGGGGCCTTGCTTTCACCGGGCTTTCCGGCAAGAAGCCGATCCTTTTGATGGTCGGCGGAAGCCTCGGCGCGCAGGCGGTCAACGAGGCGCTGCGAAAGGCGCTGCCGCTGCTGCTGCCGGACTTTGACATCGTGCATCTTTGCGGCGAGGGCAAGGTGGAGGAGGGCTTACAGGCCGACGGCTACCTCCAGTACGCCTATATCAACGAGCAGATGGCGGATCTGCTGGCAATGGCGGATATCGTGCTTTCGCGCGCGGGCGCGAACGCGGTGTTCGAGCTCTTGGCGCTGCACAAGCCGATGCTGCTGGTGCCGCTGACGAGCAAGTCCTCGCGCGGGGACCAGATTTTGAACGCCGGCTATTTTGAAAAGAACGGCTATGCGATGGTGCTGCCGCAAAGCGAGATGACGGCCGTGACGCTGTCCGAATCGCTGCACAAGCTCTATCGTGAGCGCGACGCCTACCGCAAGGCGATGGAGAACGCGGCGGGCGTGGACGGCACACAGGCGATCACCGCGATCATCAAGCAGGCGGCGAACGCATGACGGATCCGGTTTTCGACAATCTCATACAAGCGTTATCGACCGAAGCGGCAGGGGAAGCCCTGTCCGCTTTGTGTCCGTTGGCCAAAACCAAGGCGGGACGCGAGCAGATCGAGGCGGCCCTCGGCGATCACGCGCTGCTGCATACGCTGCTTTTGCAGGAATCCCCAAAGGTGCGCAAGAACACCTATCGCCTGCTCGGCGCGCTGCAAAACCCGGTCGATGCGGCGCCGCTTTGCCGTGCGCTCGAAACGGAAACGACGCTGTTTGCCGTACCGAGCCTTCTTCTGGCGCTCGGCGCGCTCGGGCAAAAGGACGCGCTGTTCGGGTACACGGTTCCGGCCTCGACCGGACCGGAGACGGACAAGCATATCGCGGCGATCACGGCGGCGTATCAGAAGGCGACGGAGCAGTTTATGACCGCCCCGCGCGAGACCGTGTCGCGCCTTGCCGCTGTGCGGGAGATTCGCTGCTATGCGCCGCGGGGCTTTGAAAAGGAATTGCTGGCCGAGCTGGACGCGCTCGGCTTTACCGGCACGATCCAAAGCGGCGCGGTGCGCATCATCACGGCCGACATCGCGCGGGTCATGAAGGCGGACTGTCTTGTGGAGGCGCTGCTGCCGATTGCGGCGGAGGTGCCGCTCGACCCCGTTTCGATTGCGAAGGCGGCGGGCAAGTGCATCGGTTCGCGTTACCGCATCGAGCTGCGCGGGTACTTGAAGGATCGCGCCAAATTCATCGAACGGCTGAAAACGCGGCTCGATGGGATCAACAGCCCGTCGAACTATGACTGTGAGCTTCGGATCGAGTGCCGCAACACGACGGCGGACCTATTTTGGAAGCTGTGGAACGTGCCGGATGAACGCTATCCGTGGCGGGCGGGGACGATCCCCGCGTCGATGCACCCGGCGACGGCGTCGGCGCTCGCGTGGCATTTGAAGGGCCTTTTGAACGGCAAGCGCGTATCGGTCATGGATCCGTTCTGCGGCAGCGGCACGCTGCTGTTCTGCATGGAAAGGGTCTGCGCGATCAAAAGTCTATTGGGCGTCGATCAAAGCGGCAAGGCCGTGGAGATCGCGCGGAAAAACGCCCGGGCGGGCGAGAGCAAGGCGCGGTTCGTCTGCCGGGATATTCTGCGCTTTACCGCCAAGCAGAGCGCGGACGTGGTGATTTCCAACCTGCCGTTCGGCAACCGCGTGGGCTCGCATCGGGATAACGAGCGGCTCTATGCGGCGTTTGTGCATAAGCTCCGCTACCTTGTGGCAGACGGCGGCACGGCGCTTTTGTACACGGCGGACGGCAAGCTGATGGAACGGCTTTTGCAGAACGAAAAGAGCGTGGAGCGCATCGAAACGCTGCGCACCGAGGCGGGCGGGCTGCAGCCGTGGGTATTTATCGTCAAAAAACGGCAGATCAAGCCGACAGAATAACAGCTTTGGGAGGATGAAATATGGAAACAACCTTGCAGACGATATGGGAAGAATTCTTTGCGGCGCGCGACGCGATCCAAAGGATCTTTAAGATGGAGAGCGAATATACGTATCCGGTTTGCGCGGGGTTGTATGTCGGCGCGGGCAAGCCTGTGGACGAGGAACGGCTTGACGACTGCAAGCGCATGGTGAAAAGCTCGATCGGCATTTTCTCCAATTTCCGGGGCATCGTGCAGCTGCCGCTGCTTTCGATGCTCGCTCTCGATGACGACCCGCAGGGCCGCTGGGAACGGACGCAGGCCAACTATCAGATCTTGAAGGAGCACTTTTTCGGCTCGGAATATCTGGCGCTTGTGGCGGCGCTTTTATGCGATTCTGCCAAGGATGCGGACGTATCGGCGCTTGCTGAGCGCGGCCGGACGCTGTATAACCGCATGAAGAAGGAGCATCCGTTTTTGACCGGGCAGGAGGACAGCGTGTTTGCGGTACTGCTGGCCGAGAGCGAACGCACTGACGACGAGCTGATCGCGGACATGGAGGCGTGCTACCGCCTGCTCGACGAGCGTTTCCCCAAGGGCGACGGGATGCAGACGGTGTCGCACATCCTGGCGATGCTGGACGGGAAGCCGGAGGAGAAGGCGGCGCGTGTGCTGGCGCTGTTTGACGCGCTGACTGCGGCAGGGTGCAAGTACGGCAAGGACCGCGAGCCGGCGATCCTGGCGGCGCTTTCGGCGCGGCCGGAGCCTGTGGAAACGCTGACGGAAGAAATCGCCGAAACCGACCGGTATTTCCAAGAGCAGAAGGGCTATCGCGGCGTTTTCGGGCTTGACCGGCGGACGCGCTCGATGCACGCGGCGATGCTCGTTTCCACCTACCATGCGCGCAAGGACGCTTCGGCACAGGGCGACGCTGTTCTGCACGCGGCGGCGCAGCAGGCGGCGATCGGCACGATCGCGGCACAGCAGACGGCGATTGCCACGATTGCGGCGCAGCAGGCGGCTATGTGCGCGATCATTGCCAGCAGCGCGGCAGCCAGCGCGGCGGCCAGCACATCGCATTGAATTTGCCGTGAAAACTTTCCGGTTTCGGATTGACAAACGCGCGGAGAATTGATACATTTAATTTTTGAGAGTTTTTCATAATTTCAGTAAGGGGACGAACGATGAGACAGAAATATTACATCACCACGGCAATCGCTTACGCTTCCGGCAAGCCGCATATCGGCAACACCTATGAGGCGGTATTGGCGGACGCCATCGCGCGGTATAAACGCTATCAGGGCTACGATGTCTTCCTCCAGACCGGCACGGACGAGCACGGCCAGAAGATCGAGGACAAGGCCAAGGCCGAGGGCATTACGCCGAAAGCCTACGTGGATCGCGCCGCGGGCGAGATCAAGCGCATCTGGGACCTGATGGGAACGAGCTACGACAAGTTCATCCGCACGACAGACGCCGATCACGAAGCGCAGGTGCAGAAGATTTTCAAGCGCCTCTATGAGCAGGGCGATATCTATAAGGGCTACTACGAGGGCATGTACTGCGTTCCGTGCGAATCGTTCTTCACGATGTCGCAGCTGGTGGACGGCAAGTGCCCGGACTGCGGCCGCGAGGTCAAGCCCGCCAAGGAGGAAGCGTACTTTTTCAAAATGAGCAAGTATGCCCCGCGCCTGATCGACTACATCAATACGCATCCGGAATTCATTCAGCCCGTCGCGCGGAAGAACGAGATGATGAACAACTTCCTGCTGCCCGGCCTGCAGGATCTTTGCGTGTCCCGCACGTCGTTCAAGTGGGGCATCCCGGTCGATTTCGATCCGAAGCACGTGGTCTATGTTTGGCTCGACGCGCTTGTGAACTACATCACCGGCATCGGCTATGACTGCGACGGCAACTCGACCGAGCAGTTCAAGACGCTTTGGCCTGCCGACCTGCATCTGATCGGCAAGGATATCATCCGCTTCCATACGATCTACTGGCCGATCTTTTTGATGGCGCTCGACCTTCCGCTGCCGAAGCAGGTATTCGGCCATCCGTGGCTTTTGCAGGGCGGCGGCAAGATGTCCAAGTCCAAGGGCAACGTGCTGTATGCCGACGATCTTTGCGACCTGTTCGGCGTGGACGCGGTGCGCTATTTTGTGCTGCATGAGATGCCGTTTGAAAACGACGGCGTGATCACGTGGGATCTTTTGATCGAGCGGCTGAACGCCGACCTTGCGAACACGCTCGGCAACCTTGTGAACCGCACGGTCGCTATGTCGAATAAATACTTCGGCGGCGAAGTCAAAAAGACCGGCGTCACCGAGCCGGTGGACGACGAATTAAAGGCCGTAGCGACCGGCTGTGCCGCCAAGGTCAACGCCGACATGGATGAGCTGCGCGTAGCGGACGCGCTGACCGAGGTGTTCGGCCTGTTCCGCCGCTGCAATAAATACATCGACGAAACCGCGCCGTGGGCGCTGGCAAAGGACCCCGAAAAGGCGGATCGCCTCTCGGAAGTCCTCTACAACCTTGTCGAAAGCATCGCCATCGGCGCAAGCCTTCTGCACTCGTTCCTGCCGACGACGGCGGATAAGGTACTGGAGCAGCTCAACACCGCGCCGCGGGCCTTGGACAAACTGAACGCGTTCGGGCTGTACGAATCCGGCACCAAGGTGACGGACAAGCCGGAAATCCTGTTTGCGCGTATCGACCCGAAGGTGCTGCAGCCGAAGATCGAAGCGATCGAGGAAGCACAGCGCGCGGCGGCGGCCCCGAAGGAGGAGCCGAAGTTCGCCCCGTATAAGCCCGAAATCGAATACGGCGATTTTGAAAAAATAGACCTGCGCCTTGCGAAGATCATCGCGTGCGAGGAGGTCAAGCGTTCCAAGAAGCTATTGAAGCTGACCGTTTCGCTCGGCAATGAAGAGCGCACGGTTGTGTCCGGCATCAAGAACTGGTATAAGCCCGAGGACATGGTGGGTAAAACCGTTGTTTTGGTCGCCAACCTCAAGCCGGTCACGCTCTGCGGCGTCGAAAGCCACGGCATGATCCTGTGCGCGTCCGACCCCGAGGATAAGGCGCTGGCGTTTGTGACGCCCGAAAAGGCGCTCGAAGCGGGCTTTGTGGTGCGGTAATGAAGATTTTCGACACCCATGCGCACCTTTTGGACGAGGCGTTTGACGCGGATCGGGACGAGCTGATCGCGTCGCTGCCCGAAAAGGGCGTCACGCATGTGATGGAGGCGTGCTGCGACGAAGCGGGGATCGACCGCGTGACGGAGCTCGTGCAGCGCGTGCCGTTCTTTTACGGCAGCGCGGGCGTGCATCCCCATTCGGCAAGCGAATGGAACGGCGGCACGGCGGATCATATCCGCGCGGCGCTGCAAAACGAAAAGATGCTTGCAGTCGGGGAGATCGGCCTCGATTACCATTACGATTTTTCCCCGCGCGACGTGCAGAAGCGCGTGCTTGACGAGCAGCTTTCGCTGGCGCAGGAACTGGATCTGCCGGTGATCCTGCACGACCGCGAGGCACACGGCGATATGCTCGACATCCTGCGCGCGCATAAAAGCGGGCTGAAGGGCATTATGCATTGCTTTTCGGGAAGCAAAGAGACGGCGCGGGAATGTCTCGACCTCGGCTTATACATTGCGTTCGGCGGGGCGCTGACGTTCAAAAACGCGGTGCGCCCGATCGAGTCCGCGCAGTACATCCCGCAGGATCGGCTGCTGATCGAAACGGACTGCCCGTATATGACGCCGGTGCCGTTTCGCGGCAAGCGCAACGATCCGTCGTTTATCAAAATCACGCTGGAAAAGCTGGCGTCGGTGCGCGGCGAGGACATCGAGGAGCTCGCAAACGCGCTGTATCAAAACAGTCTTGCGGTCTATCAGCTGCGTTGAACCGCGAAAAAAGGGAGGCCAACCATGGACGTGCGCAAAACCGCGATCTTCAGCGATCTCGACGGGACGCTGTTCGACTCGCACGGGCTTGTGAGCGAGCGCAACCGGGAAGCGATCCGCGCGTATACCGAGGCGGGCGGCCTGTTTGCCGTCGCCACCGGACGCAGCTTTCACAATGCCAGACGGTTTCTGCCCGACGTCATGCTGAACGCGCCGTGCATCGTGTTCAACGGCTCCGGCGTGTACGACCTCGAAACCGAATCGTATCCGTTTGCCGTGCATCTCGATCACGACGCGGTGTGGGACGTGCTACTGTGGGCGAGGGAAAACGTGCCGAAAATGGACGTGCAGGTGTACGGCGAGCAGATGACCTATTACGTCTCCCCGAAGGAATACGCAACGCCGGAGCTGGTACGGCAGCTGCTGCCGCATGAATTTGTGCCGCTCGAAGCGGTGCAAAGCGAACCGCTGTTCAAAACGATGCACTACGGCGAGCCGGAGGACACCGAGCGTCTGCGCCGCTATCTCATCGAAACCGGAGCGGGGGAGCGCGTGGCCATCGTCCGCGCCATGACGGATATTCCGCCGTATCACGAGCATATCGAGCTGTTGCCCCAAAAAATGAATAAGGGCATCGCGCTGAACGAATGTCGCCGTCTGCCGATCTATCAGGGGCGGACGCTGATCGGGATCGGGGATTATCGGAACGATCTGGAGCTTTTGCAGCAGGCCGACGTGGCGTGCTGCCCGTCCAACGCGAGCGACGAGATCAAGGCGGCCGCCGATCACATTCTGGCTTCCAATGACGAGAGCGCGGTCGCGGCGCTGATCGAAACGCTGCTGCCCAAGCTGTAGGAAGGCGGGGAACGAAAACGGAACGAGTCGGAAAATGTATCTGCCAGTCGCCGGACGCCGCGGCCTATTGGACGGTCGTCCGCAAGACAGGCCGCAGCGCGGTCGTGCTGTGCAAGGCGTGCCAGCAGGCGTGGCACACGACGGCGGCGTACGCCGAGGAGCTGCCCGTGGAGCTTTGTTCACCGTATCGCTGGCGGGAGATCGTCGCTTCGCCCGGCTATCATGCGCGGGAAGAGGAAACGGAGCTTTCGACGACAGAAGAAGCGTAAAACGACGCCGTTTTGCCCCTTGCGCGGGCGGGCGGCGCATGGTAACATGGAAATATACGGATCGGGAGAAACAGATATATGGTAGTTTTGGATGAATATAAGATGCAGCTTTCGGCGCTCAATGAGACGCTGCAGCTGGCGCACAAGCAAATGAACGTCGATGCGCTCAAAAGCGAGTGCAAGGACTTGGAAGAACAGATGGGCGCGGTCGATTTCTGGAACGACGTGGACAACGCGAACAAGGTCAGCGCGCGCGTCAAGTCGATCAAGAGCAAGCTCGATCGGCTCGACAAGCTGGACGGGCAGAGTGACGATCTTGCGACGCTGATCGAAATGGCCGAGGAGGAGGACGACGAATCCCTGCTCGACGAGCTGAAAACCGAGTTGAAGGACTTTGAAGAAAAGATTTCGGCGCTCCGGCTCGAAATGCTGCTCAAGGGCCCGTATGACAATTCCAACGCGGTGCTGTCGCTCCACGCGGGCGCGGGCGGCACGGAGGCGCAGGACTGGACCGAAATGCTCTACCGCATGTACACGCGCTATTGCGAGCGCAAGGGCTGGAAGGTCACCGAGCTCGATATGCTCGCAGGCGACGACGCCGGCGTCAAGTCGGTCACGTTCGAGGTCGAGGGCGAGAACGCTTACGGCTATCTGAAGGCCGAAAAGGGCGTGCACCGGCTCGTCCGCATTTCGCCGTTCGACGCGTCGGCGCGGCGGCATACGTCGTTCTCGTCGCTCGATGTGACGCCGATCTTTGACGACGACACCGGCGATATCAAGATCGAGCCGGACGATATCCGCGTGGATACCTACCGTTCCGGCGGCGCCGGCGGGCAGAACGTCAACAAGGTCAGCTCCGCGATCCGCATCACGCACCTGGCGACCGGCATCGTCGTGCAATGCCAGAACGAGCGCAGCCAACTCCAAAATAAGGAAATGGCGATGCGCATGCTGCGCGGCAAGCTGCTCGAACTGCAGGAGCGCGAGCGCGAGGAGCAGATGGCGTCGATCAAGGGCGAGATGAAGAAGATCGAGTGGGGCAGTCAGATTCGCTCCTACGTTTTTCAGCCGTATACGCTCGTCAAGGATCACCGGACGGGCGAGGAAAACGGCAATATCCAGTCCGTCATGGACGGCAACTTGGACAACTTCATTTCCGCTTACCTCACGATGTCCTAAGAGAAACGCAAACAACAAACGCTGTCACGGCCTTTGACCGGTGACAGCGTTTTTCGGTTTTGGTCGGCATTAAGATACGGTGACGGAAAACGTCTTACAGACGGTTTTGCCGGGTTCGACGCGGAGCAGATCGGGCTTTTGCGCAAGATCCGTGATCTCGCCGTGCCCGGACGGGAGCGAGCACCACGGCTCGATGCAAAGATACGGCGCATCGGTGCGCGGCATGTGCCAAAGACCGAGATAGTCCATGTCTGCAAAGTCCACCCGGACGCGCGTTTTGCCGCTGCCGTCCACGATCTGCGCACTGTGCCCGGCCTGCCGGAGCACGATCGCGTCGTCATCGAACAGATCGTGGGAAAGCCTTAGGTCGGTGCCGTTTTCAAGCGGGAACGGCGCTTCGGTGCCGTCCAAGAAACAGTCGGGCGTAAAACCGATGCGAAGCGGCGCGGGCGCGTCGAGCCGCAGCCGGTAATCGGAAAACCGCTCGCCGTCCGCAAGCGGCACGCGAAAGCCCGGATGCCCGCCGAGCCCGCAGAACAGGGGCTTTTCGTCGCGGTTTTCGATTTCATAGCGGACGGACAGCGTATTGCCTAAAAGCGTATAGCACACACGGAACGCAAACGCGCGCGGAAAATGCCGCAGCGTTTCGGCATCCGAGGTCAGTTCCAAATCGAGCCGATCCGCCTCTTGGCGCACGGGCTGAAACGTCCGGTACGGGGCAAAGCCGTGAATGTCCATCGTGTACGTTTTGCCGTCGAGCCGATAGGTCTTTTGCCAAAGCCGCGCGACATAGGGGAACAGGTTCGGCGCGCGATCCGTCCAATAGCGCGGGTCGCCCTGCCAAAGATACTCGGTGCCGTCTCGCCCGCGGATCGACCGCAGCTCGGCGCCGAACGCGCAAGCCTGCACGCAAAGATGCTCGTTTTGGATGGAAAACAACTGCTCCATGATACCCTCCCGTCGGCGCAAGGCCGCTTGTACTGCCCATATTGTACTCTACCGCCGTCCGGTGTGTCAATCGGTTCATGCCCGGAAAATGTGGCTTGGCGGCCGTTTGAAGCCTTGTCAAGGCGCGGGGAAACGGGTATAATGAGGGTGGATACATGCCGTGCGGCAATACGAAAAAAGGAGCGTCAGTTATGCGAGAGCATTATGCAGCCATCGTCCGGGAAACGGACGCAAGAGCGGAACGGTCATTGGAAATCCAGTTCATGGAGCCTGAGAGCAGCCCGTTTTACGGCGGGTTCCGGGACGGCAACGATCTGGTCGAGGCGAAGTTTGCAATCTACCGCATCACGTCGATGCTGGCGTGCTATCTGAACAAGGACAGCCGCTGGCACGGCAGCGCGGCGCTGCTGGAGCGCATCCGGCTCGGCTTGGACTTTGTCGAGCGCACACAGCGGCCGAACGGTTTTTTCGATTTCAACGACTGCAATTTTTATTCTGCGCCGGACACGGCGTTCTGCCTCAAGCGTATTTTGCCGGTCTATTGCTATCTCAAGGAGCATCAGCCTGCGCTTTCCGGCTGCGAGGAGGTGGCGGCGCGGAAAAGATATCGTCCAGCCCGTTCTGCTCCATGGAATTGTGGAACGACCGCACAAGGCCGTCCGCAACCATGACGATTGTGAAGCCCTCGTCATAGAGGCGGCGCATCGTTTGGATCGCGCCGGGGATGCAGTCCGCCTTTAAGACAAGCTCCGTGCCGGGGAAATGCACCTCGGTGCTTTCGTCTACAATCGTATCGCCGATATCGGTGAAAATAATCAGTTGCTTTTTCATGGTTCCCTCGCGTTATGCTTTTGTGAAGCGCAATACGTTCCAGCTGAGCGCCGGGATCGTGACACAGCCCTTGCCCTGCTCGAAGCAGCCGCCGGGGCCGGGTTCCGGTCGGACGGTATCGGGCGCGTCGGCGGTATTGACCGCATTGACGTCCGCATGGTGCAGCAGGATGTGCTCGGCAAGGCGCAGCGCGCCGAACGCGCGAAAATCGAGATCGAGCGAGAAATCTTCGGTTTGGTGCCGGTTCAGGCAAAAGACTGTTACGCTGCCGTCGTCGTGCAGCACCGCCGCCGTGTCGAGATACGGCACGTTCGAGAACGTTTTGCAATCGTAGGTCGGGGTATCCGTGACCGGCTTGAGGGAAACGCCGCGCCCGAAGCGGGAGGCGTGCAGGAACGGATAATAGATCGTCTGCGCCCATGCTCTGCCGCCGGTTTCGGTCATGATCGGCGCGATCACGTTGACGAGCTGTGCCATGCAGGCGATCTTTACGCGGTCCGCGTTGCGGATCAGCGTCATCAGCATCGAGCCGACCAGCAGCGCGTCCTCGAAGTTGTAGACGTCCTCCAAAAGCGGCAGTGCGCGCCCCCACTTGTCCTTTTTGAGCACTTCCCTGTCCTGCTCGCCCGAATGATACCAGACGTTCCATTCGTCAAACGACAGATGCAGCGTCTTTGCGCTGCGCTTTTTCGCCTTGATTGCGTCGCAGACCGACGCGACCGTCTTGATGAACGCGTCCATGTCCATCGTGCGGGCGAGGAAATCGGCGGTGTCGCCCTCCGGATTGCCGTAATAGCGGTGCAGGGAGATGTAATCGACCGTGTCATAGCACGCGTCGAGCACCGTGCTTTCCCAGTCCACGAACGTCGGCATATCGGACGCGGACGAGCCGCACACGACAAGTTCGATGGAGGGGTCCATCCACTTCATCAGCTTGCCGGCTTCGTTGGCGACGCGGCCGTATTCCTGTGCGTTCTTGTGCCCAATCTGCCAGTTGCCGTCCATCTCGTTGCCGAGGCACCACAGCTTGATCCCAAAGGGCTCCTTTGCACCGTTTTTCCTGCGGAGATCGGACCATGCCGAGCCGCCGGGGAAGTTTGCGTATTCGACAAGATCGCGCGCCTCGGCGGGGCCGCGCGTGCCGAGGTTCACCGAATACATCGGCTGCGTGCCCGCGGCCTTGCACCAGTTCACATATTCGTGCAGACCGAACGTGTTCGGCTCGGTCGTGAACCATGCCTGATCGAGCCGCACGGGGCGCTGTTCGACCGGACCGATGGAGTCCTCCCACCGGAAGCCCGAAACGAAATTGCCGCCGGGATAGCGCACGGCGGAGACGCCGAGCTCCTTCACAAGCTGCATCACGTCCGTGCGGAAGCCGTTTTCATCGGCCGAGGGGTGATCCGGCTCATAGATGCCGCCGTAAACGCACCGTCCGAGGTGCTCGACAAACGAGCCGTACAGCCGCGGGTCGATGGCGCCGATCACATAGTCACGATCCAGAATCAGTTTCGCTTTCTGCATGGTTCCCTCCTTTTTCCTGCCCGATCAGTCCTGCGCGGCGGGGTATTCGTTGCACAGCAGACGATAGGGCGGCTCGTCCTCCTCAATGGCGGGGAAACGGCCCATCGGGGGATTGAAGCGGTTGTCGGTGTTGTCGTCGTTGCATTGGCTGACTTCGCCGAGCAGCACGGGGCCGGTGCCCGGCTCGACGTTGAAATCATGGTACATGAACTGCTGAATATGGATGCTCTCGCCCGGCGTCAGGCGCACCTGCGTACCCGCGGGAACCTTGTAGGTGCGGCCGTCGGTATGCACGGTCACGTCGGTTTCATAGTCGATGGACTCGTCCGGCAGGGAGTTGTAAACGCGGATCAGAATGTTGCCGCCGCCGCGGTTGATGATATCCTCGGTCTTGTACCAATGGAAATGGTTGGGGGAATACTGCCCCTCCTTCATGTAGAGCAGCTTTTCGGCGTAGACCTTCGGATAGCGATCCGCCATCGCACGGTTGCCGTTGCGAATCGTGATCAGCGACATGCCGAGCTTGTCAAAGTCGCCCTTGCCGTAGTCGGTGATGTCCCAGCCGAGCATACAGTCCCGCACCTCGTCGTATTCGTGTCCCTTCGACGCCCATTCCTCCGGCGTGAAGTGGCAGAACGGCGGCAGATAGCAATGCTCCTTTTGGCACATCGCTTCAAGCTCTTTCAGCGCCTTGTTGATTTCCGAACGTTTCATAGCAGGTTTCCTCCGATTAAATGATAAAATGTTGGGTTTAAGAGCGGGTGAAGCGAACCGTGACGATCTCGAACGGCTTGACGGTAAGCGTCGCCGTCTGGCCGTCGAACGGAAGCTCCGCAAGGTTGTTTTCCATAAGGTCGCATAGGTAGGCTTTCGTAAAGCCCGGCGCGACGGACAAATGAACGGTGCGGCGCGTCCGGTAAGCGTCGTAGGCGCGGACGATCATATCGTCGCCGTCCTCGGCCTTCTTCACGACCTCCAAAATCACATTGTCCGCATCGACGGACGCGAGCGAGAAGCAGTCCGCAAGGTCGCCGCCATGCGGCGCGATTCGGACGGCCGACAGCGGCTGATTCAGCCGGTACGCCGCCTGCACGACGCCCGCGGCGCGGAAGTCGCCCGTGTGCGGCAGCAGCGTATAGGTGAAGCGGTGCAGCCCCTGATCCGCCTCCGGGTTCGGGAACGTGCCGCATTTGAGCATCGTGACCTTCACGGTCGTGCCCTCGATGCTGCAGCCGTACTTGCTGTCGTTTAAGATGCCGACGCCGTAGCCGTATTCCGAGAGGTCGAGCCACTTATGCCCGTAGACCTCGAACCGCGCCTTGTCCCAGCTTGTGTTGCGATGGATCGGGCGGGTCACGTGGCCGTATTGGATCTCGAATGTCGCCGTGTCCGTGTTCAGATCGAGCGGGAACGCGGCTTTCAGAATCTGATGGTGCTCATGCCAGTCCAGCTCGGTTTCAATGTCGATGCCCTCGCGCTCGGAATACAGCCAGATCTTCTGGCAGATTTCCGATTGCAGGTAGGTGCGGCGGATCGTAAAGCCTGCGCGCGCGCCGTCATAGATCGGCTCGACCGTGCAGGGCGTATCGAGCGTCCATTGCTTTTGCGTGTAGTATTCGCTGATCTCCCAGTTGTCGTAAACGCGCGGCAGATCCTCAAACGCCTGCAGCTCGTTCGCCGTTTGGCCGGGCAGCAGCACATTCCGCTGCGCCGCCTTGTCGAACAGCTCGACGATCCGGCCCGCCTCGTCCACGGTCAGCCGGTATAGGCGGTTTTCGGCGGTGCGCCCGCTGACCGAAACACGGCAGACCGCCGGCGTATCCGGGATCACGCGCCAGCCGAACGCCGGGATTTCGGGCGTTTCGCGCGTTTCGCCGTCCACCGTGACCGTGCCGCGCACCGGGAAGCCGAGCGCGTTATAGACGAGCACGCCACCGTCGGAGCCGATGCGCGCGGCAAGGGATGCAGCCTTTTCCGCTTTGACGCGGTCGCCGTAGGCATTGATCTCGGCATAGTCCCGATCGGTCAGGTCGTAAACGGACTTGATCGACGAGCCGGGGATGATATCGTGGAACTGGTTATGGAGCACCTTTTCCCAATGGTCCCAAAGTCCCTTTTCGTCATAGGCGCCGCCGAAGAGCAGGTCGGTGTAGGAGAGTGTTTCCAGCTTCTGCAGCAGAAATTCGCTCTTGCGGTTGTTGCGCTTGTTCTTGGCAATTGAGGTATAGGTGCCGCGATGAAATTCCAGATACAGCTCGCCGACCCAGCGCGGCGTTTCTTTCTTCTCGAGGCAGGCGCGGTCGAACTGCTCGCGCACCTTGTCCAAGTGCGGCAGCAGCAGCCCCGTTTCGGTCACCGGCATTCCCGGCAGACCGTAGGCCAGACGGCGCTGCACCTCCAGCATCTTTTCGGTCGGGCCGCCGCCGCCGTCCCCGAAGCCGAACGTCGTGAACTGGCGGTTCGCGTAATCCTTTTGCAGATATTTATGCCACGTGCCCTTGATCTCGGATGGCGTCAGCTTGCCGTTGTAGGTCGTTGTGCGCGCGGGGACGGGCGCATACTTTTGCGTCGTGATGAAATTCGTGAAAATCTCGGTGCCGTCGATGCCCTGCCACAGGAACGTATCGACCGGCATCGTGTTGGTGTCGTTCCAGCTGATTTTGGAGGTAACGAAATGCCGGATGCCGCTCTTGCGCAAAATCTGCGGCAGCGCGGCGCTGTACCCGAATACGTCGGGCAGGAACAGAATATAGTTCTCCTTGCCGAACTCCTCACGGAAGAACCGCTTGCCGTGCATGAGCTGCCGCACAAAGCTCTCGCCGCTGACAAGGTTGCAGTCGGCTTCGAGGTACATCGCCCCCTCCGGCTCCCAGCGCCCCTCGCGGATGCGCTGCTTTAGCTCCTCGTATTTTTGCGGCGCGGTCGCTTTCAAATATTGATACAGGTTCGGCTGCGACAGCATGAACTTGTATTCCGGGAAGCGGCGCATCAGCGCCAGCGCTGTCGAAAAGCTGCGCTGCACCTTCTCCATCGTCTGATAGCGGTTCCACTTCCATTCCACGTCGATGTGCGTGTGCCCGATGCAGGTGACGATCGGCTTGCCCTCCGGCGTGCAGACCTTGCCGTAGAACTCCGTATACAGATAGTCGATGGCCTTTTCCACGGAGGCGTAATACGTGTCGCTTTGCGGCTCACGCAGATCGAGCAGATTGACCGCCGCGGTCATGTGCTTTAGGATCGCGCGGTAGTCCGCCGAATCCGGCTCGGTGATCACCGCCGTGTCGAGCATGACGGCAAGGTCGTACCAAAGATGCTCGGTGCGCTCCTCTACATAGGAGAGCGTCAGCTCACATTCGACCGAGCCCGGCTCTAAGCTCAGATAGAAGTAGTTCAGAAGGTCATAGTCGGTATCGGGCGCAAGCACGGCCTCAGTGTGGTTCACGTCGAAGCCCTGTGCGATTTCGCCGTTCAGATACAGGAGCGATTGCGGGTTCATGCAGCCGTTGCCGCTGCGCCCGGTGTCGCAGGTCAGCACAAGGCGGCAATGCGGCCTTGCGGCGGGCGTATGAAAATGCGCGCGCAGCCATACATGCCCGTCATAACCTTCATAGCGTTGGTGCGGCGCAGCAAGCTGCCAGCCCTCGGCGGGCGGGCAATCGTTTTCCTTGTAGCCCGCGTAGACGTACTCGACCGGGCCGATCTCGCCCGCGGGGAGCGAGCGATTCTTCCAAAGCTGCTCCAGAATGATCCGGATGCGTTCCTCCTGGTGTGTCATCGGTGATGTTGTCGGTCGCCCGACGCTCCTTTCTTTGGATGTACAGATGGGTTTCAGACCTCGGACAAAAGCGCCCGCATGGCGTCGTCCTCGGTAAAGGTGACGTTTTCAAACCGTATGTCGGCGGCGTTCTCCACGGTGACGCGGGAAAGCGGCCGGTTTTGCAGCGTGTTCCCGACGCCGGGGCGAACGTCCCAAACGCCCGTCGGCCAGTCCGTTTTGCGGCGCAGACGGAACGAACAGTCGGCAAACGTTACGCCGTCGATGTTCCGCGTCTGCTCATCTCCGTAAATGACAATGCCGCCCTCGGCCTCGGCGCGGACGTTTTCATAGACGATGTTCTTCACCGTGCCGATGTGTGTTTCGGGATAGCGGCGGTTGGCCGTGATCGCCACGGGCTCGGCCTTACCCCACCAGCCGTTGGGGTCGTAAAGCTGCGTGTCGATGCGGATGTTTTGGAAGCGCACGTTTTCGATGCTGCCCTTGTCGCGCAGCTGCAGCGAGATCGCGCGGTTCGTGCCGGTGATCGTGCAGTCCTTCACCTCCACGTCCGAAAACAGCGCTTCGCTTTCCGAGCCGATCTTAAACGCCGCGGACTTCGAGCGCAGCGTGCAGTTCGATACGCGGATATGCTCGCACGGGCCGTAGGCCGCGGCAGCCTCGGTCGTTTTCAGCACGATACAGTCGTCCGCGCTTGTGATGCGGCAGTTTGTGATCGAAACGTTGCTGCACGCGTCGGGGTCGATGCCGTCGCAGTTCGCCATGCAAAGGTTGTTGTCGATCGTGATGCCGTCGATGGTTACGTCACGGCAGCCGACCATGTGCACGGTCCAAAACGCGCTGTTTTGCAGCGTCACCTGCCGCATCGAAAACCGCCGCACATTTTCGATGTACAGCAGCGGCGCGCGCGGATAGAACAGACCTTCGATGTGGTCGCCGAACGTTTCGCCGTAAAAGATGGCTTCGTTGCCATCGATGGCGCCCTCGCCGGAAAAGGAAATGTCCTCGGCGTCGAGCGCGTGGATAAACTTCATCTGCGGCCCGCCCGAATAGTCGCACTTGGCGTAGGATGGCAAGTCGCGCTGCGCATAGGTGAAATGTCCGCCGTCCGGCAGGAAATCGTCGAACCGATCCGACGCCTTCCAGACGCTGCCCGCCTCCAGATGCACCTCGGTACGGCTGTATATGCGCACATACCCGGTGCGGAACGTGTGCCCTGCGGGGAAGACAACCGCGCTTTGCGCCGCTTCGCGCCCTGCGGCCTCCATCGCCGCGCGCACCGCCGCGGTATCGTCCGTCACGCCGTCGCCGACCGCGCCGAAATCCAAAATATTGAAGATCATACAGGCGCTCCGTTCTCCGCCAAAAGCGGCAGGGCTTCGAGCAGGAACAGAATCGCCATCGCGGTGCCGTAGGGCATCGGCTTTAATTCGATCTGCTTATAAAAATCCACGGAATCCCGTCCCATCGGCGTCCCGTAGGACACCTGCTGCACGGTGCCGGTTTCGTCGATGCAGTCCAGAATCGGATCAAGCGCCTTTAGGGCGACGGCCTTGTACCGCGCATCCAAAAGCCCCATCCGCACGCCCGCGAGCAGGCCATAGCCGAACCCGCACGTGCAGCTGGCTTCGAGGTAGGAGGAGGGATCGTCCACGAGCGTGTGCCACATGCCCTCGGGGCTTTGGAACGCTTCGAGCGCGTCGGCCTGCGCCGTCAGCACTTCGCCAAGATACCGGACAAGATACGGCTCGCAGTCGATCATCGTGAGCAGCTCCGGGATCGCGGCGGTCAGCCAGCTGTTGCCGCGGCCCCAGCGCCCGCGCGCAAAATTGTGCCGCCCGTTGAACGTCCAGCCGTGAAAGAACAGCCCGGTAGCAGGATCCGCCAGATAGCGGATGTGCAGCAAAAACTGATACTTGGCTTCGGCGATCCAGTCCGCACGGTGCTCGATCCGGCCCATATTGGCGAGGAACAGCACCGCCATGAACAGCGTATCGTCCCAAAGCTCCTGGTCGTTCAGCGTGTCCGAGGTCAGGTGCTGAAAGCCGCCGCCGCGCGTTTTGGGCAGCTCGTTCATCAGCCAATCGGCCCACTCGCGGCAGATCGCGCCGTATCGTTCGTCCTTCGTCAGCTCATACAAATAGGAAAGCGTGAGCATCGGCGCGGTCGTGTTGACGTTTTTGCCGGGCAGACCCTCCGCAAGACGCGCTTCGTAAAAATCCGTCAGCTCGCCAAGCACGGCGCCGTCGCCGGTCGCCTGATAATACTTCCAAAAGCCGTAGAGACCGACGCCCTGCGTCCACTCCCAATGCCGGTATTTCAAAATCTCCTTGGCCGGGACGGACGTGTTCTTCATGCCCTCCAAGAACTTTTCATCGTCTTCGTATAAAACGTCCCGGAACTTTTGAATCAAAAGCCGCAGCTTCTGCTCGGTGCGCTCTTTTTGCGTCTGCATCCGCGTTCCCTCCCTGCTGGATTCTATACCCTCAACATTTTACCATTTCTTTATGCGAAAATCAAATCCTATTTACATTTCTGTGCGATTCCTTTTGCACGGTCCGCCGCGGCGCAAACGAATGGCCGTTTGTTGACACCGCACACGGCAAAATGTATAATATAGGTAAATAAACACGGGAGGAACCGCGATGGAGACAAGTCATGCGCCGATGGGGTGGAACAGCTGGGACTGCTACGGCGCCGCCGTGACCGAAGCAATCGTGCTGCAAAACGCCGCGTATATGGCGGAGCACCTCAAGCCCTTCGGCTATGCGTATATTGTGGTAGACATTCAATGGTCCGATCCGACGGCGGCAAGCAACGACTATCACCCGTTTACCGAACTGACGATGGACGAATATTCGCGGCTGCTGCCGGCCGTGAACCGCTTTCCCTCGGCGGCGGGCGGCAAGGGCTTCGGGCCGCTGGCCGAAAAGATCCACGCGATGGGGCTGCGGTTCGGCATCCACATCATGCGCGGCATTCCGCGGCAGGCCGTTCATCGCAATACCGGGATTTTGGGCAGCACACATACGGCGCGGGAGATCGCGGCAACCGACAGCATATGCCCTTGGAATACGGATATGTACGGCGTCGATCCGAAAAAGGACGGCGCGCGGGCTTACTACGAAAGCCTGTTCCGGCTCTACGCCTCGTGGGGTGTGGACTTTATCAAGTGTGACGACATCTGCCGCGAGCTGCCAAGGGCCGAGGACGAGCTGCAGCTGCTTGCCGACGCGCTGCATTCGTGCGGACGGGAGATGGTCTTAAGCCTGTCGCCCGGCCCGGCGCTGCCCGAAAAGGCCGAGCTGTATAAGCGCGTATCGAACATGTGGCGCATCACGGACGATTTCTGGGACGACTGGCGGCTGCTCTACGATATGTTCGACCGTGCGAAAACGTGGTGCATCCATGCGGGCGCGGGGCATTGGCCGGACGCGGATATGCTGCCGGTCGGCCCGATCCGGCAGGTGTACGACCCGAACAACCGCACGCGGTTCACAAGGGATGAGCAGACCACAATGCTGACGCTGTGGTGCATCCTGCGTTCGCCGCTGATGATCGGCGGAGAGATGACCGGGTTCGACGCGTTCACAAAGGAACTTCTGACCAACCGCGGCATTCTCGGCATGCACCGGCTTGCGCGGCATTCGCACCCGGTATGGCGGCGGATGCAGGACGGCACGGAGCTGATCCTGTGGACGGCGGCGTGCGCGGACGGCGGAACGTATGCGGCGCTGTTCAACGTCGGGGAGGCGGACGCCGAAACGGAGATCGCGCTTTCGGACTTGGAGCTGTCCGGGCCTGCGGCATATACCGCGCTGTGGACGGGCAAAACCGGCAGCGCCAAAGATACGATTGCCGTATCGCTTCGGCGGCACGGCGCGGCGGCGTTCTTACTGCGATAAAACGGAGGGGAAGATGGAGCGGGAGCAGATCGAAAGCGCGGAGAAAAGGATTCTCGCGTATGTGGACGAGGTCATTGCGGCGGGGCCGTACAGCGCGGACTGGGCGTCGCTTGCCGACGCGCCGGAGCCGGAGTGGTTCCGCAAGCGCCGCCTCGGCATCTTTATTCATTGGGGCGTATACAGCGTTCCGGCGTTTTCCAATGAGTGGTATTCGCGGGAAATGTATATGCCCGGCACGCGGGCGTATGAACATCACCTGAAAACCTACGGCCCGCCCGACCGGTTCGGGTATAAGGATTTCATTCCGCTGTTCACCGGCGAGCGGTTCGACGCGGCGGCATGGGTGCGGCTGTTCAAGGCGGCCGGGGCGGGGTATATGTTCCCGGTCGCGGAGCATCACGACGGGTTTCAGATGTACGCCAGCGCGCTTTCGGACTGGAACGCGGCAAACAGGGGGCCGAAGCGGGATGTGCTCGGGGAATTGAAGGCCGCCGCAGAAGCGGAGGACGTTCTCTTTTGCGCGTCCTCGCACCGCGCCGAGCATTGGTTTTTCATGGGGCACGGCAAGGAAATCGTCAGCGATATCCATGAGCCGCTGCAAAAGGGCGATTTCTATTGGCCCTCGATGCCGGAGGGCGCGTTGGACGACCTGTATGCCGAGCCGTATCCGAACGAGGAATACGTAAGCGACTGGCTCGCCCGCACCGCTGAGCTGATCATGCGCTATCGCCCGCGGCTGCTGTATTTCGACTGGTGGATCCAGCACGAAGCGTTCAAGCCGTATCTGAAAAAGCTGCTCGCGTTTTATTACAATCTCGGCGCGCAGGACGGGACGCCGGTTCGCGTCTGCTATAAGCACGACGCGTTGCCGTTCGGCGTCGGGATTCCGGAGGTCGAGCGCGGCGGCTTTTCGGACGCGAAGCCGTTTTTGTGGCAGACCGATACCGCCGTGGCGCGCAACGCGTGGTGCTATACGACCGAGCTCGTTTATAAGAGCAGCCGCGAAATCATCCAAACGCTCGTCGATACGGTCAGCAAAGGCGGCAACCTGCTGCTGAACATCGGTCCGAAGCCGGACGGCACGATCCCCGAACCGGATCAGGCGATCCTGCGCGATCTAGGCGCATGGCTGCGGGTCAACGGCGAAGCGATCGAGGGCGCAGGGCCGTGGCGCACCCCCGGCGAGGGGCCGACCGTCCGCAAAGAGGGCCAGTTCACCGACAAGACCGAGACGGTCTATACGGCGGCGGACTATCGCTTTACGGCGGCGCACGGCTGCGTCTATGCGACGGCGATGCGCTGCCCGGCAGACGGCGCGTTTTTGATCCGGTCGCTCGGCGAAAGCCCGGATCAGAACCTGCCCGCATTCCACGGCATTATCAAGACCGTCACGATCCTCGGCCTTGCCGACGCCGTCGCGTCCTGGTACGCCGACGCGGAGGGGCTGCATGTTTACGCGCCCGGTATAGCGTCGGACTTCCCGGTGACGCTGAAGATAGAAATGGCATAAACACAAAGGAAATAAGATAAGGAGCCCTCCGCTCGGGGGGCTCCTTTTGAATTATTCGGTTTTGTCCGCTTCCGAAGAAGCGGAATCCGTGTCCGGCGGATCGTCCGGCGCGTCGTCCTCGCTTTCGGCCTCGATTTCCTTGATAATGCATTCGTTGCCGCGGACAAGCCACGTTTCGCCGCTGTGACAGTAGGGACATTCGCGCCCGAACTTCACGGTGGGGTAGGTCTTGCCGCACGAATCGCAGTAGGTGAACGCAGGGATCGTTTCGATCACAAGCTCCGCTTCCTCTAACTTGGGATGGCGCTTGCGGAAGTAGTTCCAGCAATCCTCGAAGTAGTCGGTCATGATGCCCGATACCTCGCCGACCTCCAGCGTGACCTTGCCGATCCGCTTCAGGTGCTGCTCCTCGCACGTCTCGTCAAGCGTCTTGGCGAGGTGCAGGATGATACCCATTTCGTGCATATCAGTCGTCCATCAGGGTGTGGATGTCCACGCTGTTGCCGGTGTGCGGATGCGTCTTATGGAATTCCTTCGACGCGCGGTCGTATTCCTTCTTCTTCTTGCGCATCATCTTCGCTTCCTCGGAGCCGCTGTTCAGCACGATCTTCACGGCGCGCGGGATCGCATAGCCGAGGAGGCCGCCGACCTTGTCTTCGGCGCGGCGCATATCGGAATTCTGCGGATGGTCGCGCAGCAAGTGGATCGCGTCGAATTCGCAGCGCGTCGTGCAGAGACCGCAGCCGATGCACTTGTTCGCGTCCACGATGGTCGCGCCGCAGCCGAGGCAGCGGCTTGTTTCGATCTTGACCTGTTCCTCGGTGAGGATCAGACGCGGGTCGCGGAACGAGTTCTTCGCGTCAATCGACGGATCGACCGCCGTGATCTGGCGCTGCGCCTTGTCGTAGGAGTCGATGGCGATATTGGTCTTGTCGAGCGGCTTGAAGTAGCGGCGGTCGCGGCCGAGCGTCTGATTGACGTTGTTCTTCGAAACGAAGCGGGCGAGCGACTCGGCAGCTTCATGGCCTTGGCCGATGGCGTCGATCACGAACTTCGGGCCGGTGAACACGTCGCCGCCCACGAAGATCGCGGGATCGTCGGTCTGGTAGGTGAACTTATCAGCCACGGGGTAATTGCCGTGATGGAACTGCACCTTGGTGCCCTCCAGCAGCTTGCCCCATTCGATGGCCTGCCCGATAGCGAACACGATGGTCTTGCAATCGACGGTGATCGTTTCGTTCTCGTCGTAGGCAGGGGAGAAGCGGCCGGTTTCGGGGTCGATGGTGCGCGTGCAGCGCTTTAAGACGATGCCCTTGACCTTGCCGTCTTCGTCCACAAGGACTTCCTTCGGACCCCAGGACGGGTTGATCGAAACGTTTTCTTCCTCGGCCTCTTTGATCTCCTCCGGAGAGGCGGGCATCGTTTCGCGCGATTCAAGGCAGTACATCGAAACGCTGCCGGCGCCGAAGCGATGCGCGGTGCGCGCGCAGTCGATGGCGACATTGCCGCCGCCGATCACTACCACGTCGCCCTCCAAATGGCGGCTGTTGTCACCGAGCGCCTTTTCAAGGAAGGAAACGGCAATCTCGGTGCCTTCGGCACGCTCGTTCGGGACGCCCGGGAGACGGCCGCCCTGACAGCCGATGGCGATGTAGAATGCCTCATAGCCCTGCTGCTTCAGCTCTTCGATCGTAACGTCCTTGCCGACTTCAACGCCGCAGCGGATCTCGACGCCGAGCGCACGGATGATGTCGATTTCCGCGTCGATCACGTCCTTTTCGAGCTTGAACGACGGGATGCCGTAGGTCATCATGCCGCCGGGCTTTTTGTTCTTCTCGAATACGGTCGGGCGGTAGCCCATCGTGCCGAGATAGTAGGCGGCGGACAGACCCGCGGGGCCTGCGCCGATGATGGCGATCTTCTGCGGCCATTCGCCGGTCAGGTTGTTGATGAGCTTCTTCGGCACGTAGCGCGTCTCGGCATGGAGGTCGCGCTCCGCCAAGAACTTCTTTACGTCGTCGATGGCCACGGGCTGGTCGATGGTGCCGCGCGTACAGGCGTCTTCGCAGCGCTTGTTGCAGACTCTGCCGCAGATCGCGGGGAACGGGTTCTCGCGCTTGATCAAGGCGAGCGCCTCGTCATAGCGGCCTTCCTTCGCCATCTTCAGATAGCCCTGGATCGAAACGTGGGCGGGGCAGGCGGATTTGCAGGGCGCGGTGCCGGTCTTGTGCGTGTTGACGCGGGCGGTGTCGCGGTAGTTCTCGTCCCAAGCGTACTTGCCCCAGCGGATCTTGTCGGGCAGCACCGACTTCGGGTATTCGATCGGCTTGCCTTCCTTGTCGCAGAGCTTCTGGCCGAGCTTCAGGGCACCCGCCGGGCAGACCTCGACGCAGCGGCCGCACGCGACGCACTTTTCCTTCGTGACATTCGCGGTGTAGGCGCTCTTGGACATGTTCGGCGTGTTGTACAGCAGCGAGGTGCGCAGCGCGTTGCAGATCTTCACATTGCAGTTGCAGATATCGAAGATATGATCCGAGCCGTCGATATTCGTGACCTGATGCACATAGCCGTTGTCCTCGGCCTTTTGCAGAATGTCGAGGGCTTCTTCCTTGGTGATGTAGTGGGCGCGGCCGGTTTCGACGGTGTAGTCCGCCATGTCGCCGACCTGGATGCACCAGTCGTTTTCGTCGTCGGTGCAGCCCTCGCCGAGCATCGCGCGCGAAGCGCGGCACGAGCAGATACCGGCGGACAGGTGACCGTCATACTTCTGCAGCCAATGCGAAATCTTCTCGATCTTGACGGCCTCGCGGTTCGCCGCGACTTCCTTTTCGACCGGGATGACGTGCATGCCGATGCCGTTGCCGCCCGGACGCACCATCGACGTGATGTGTTCAAGGGGCAGGAACGTCATGCGCTCGAACATCTTGGCGACCGGCGGGTTCGCCTCGATGCGCGAAATGGAGGAGTTGAACAGCTCGGCGCTGCCCGGCACAAAGTAGCTTGTGCGGTAACGGATCTCCTTCGGCGCGCCGGGGATCGGGCCGTTGTCGTCGTAATGATCGCCGTAATCATACTCGACAAAGCCGTGTACGCAGAGAAGCTCGAGCGTCTTTTTGAAAGTCTCGGCGTCCATCGTCGCCTTGTTCATCTCGAAAAGCTGCTCGTAGGTGTACCATTTGCGCTGCTTCATCGTCAGAGCAATGTCCACCTCGGGTTCGGTGAGGACTTCGCGCAGACCCCAGTATTCCTCGTCAGTCGTTTTCAGGCCGAAGAGCTTGTGGGGAACGTTGTCCGTAATACGGCGGCCCAGCTCGGCATACTTTTGGTTCTTTACGGCCTCGCCGTCATACTTGGATTGGGTGCGTGGGTTTTGATCGTAGGTTTCCGGCATACTGTTTTCTCCTTCTGTTTGTTTGTCGTCGGATTACTGTTTCCAATCTTCAATGGCTTTGGAGAGCCATGCTTCCCATTCGGCCATGCCCTCGCCGGTCTTGGACGAGACGGCAAAGATCTCGATGCGCGGGTTCAGCTTCTTCGCGCGCTCGCGGCACTTTTCCAAATCGAAATCAAAGTACGGCAAAACGTCCGTCTTGGTGATCAGAAGCGCGTCGCTCGTCGAGAACATCAGCGGGTACTTTAAGGGCTTGTCGTCGCCCTCCGGGACGGAGAGCAGCATCACGTTCTTGCCTGCGCCGGTGTCGAACTCTGCGGGGCAGATCAGGTTGCCGACGTTCTCCAGAACGACAAGGTCGCTGTCCGGCGCGTCGAGCGCGTCGAGCGCGTTGCGCGTCATGCCCGCGTCCATGTGGCACATGCCGCCGGTGTGCGCCTGCACGGCTTTGGCACCCATCAGCTCGATCCGTTTGGCGTCCACGTCCGAATCCACGTCGGCCTCCATGACCGCAATGCGGTACTTGTCCTTCAGGTCGCGGATCGTGCGCTCCAGCAACGTCGTCTTGCCCGCGCCGGGGGAGGCCATCAGGTTCACCAGCAGCGTCCCTTGGGCTTTGAGTTCTCCGCGAAGCACTTCGGCGTCGCGGTCGTTGGAGGCGGTGATCGTCTCCTTCAATTCGATGATTTTCATTTCCTTTACCTCGCCGGTATTTCCTTTTTACATTTTAACAGAATCCGACCGCCCTTGCAACCGGGATTTCCGGTTTTTCGGCCGGATTTGGGGGATTATTTCTGCTGCTCGGCTTTGAAGCTGCGCACAAACACGCGGAACGAATCGGAAAGCCGCTGATGCCGGATCGTCGTTGCGTCGAACCGGACGGACTGAAACGCGAGCTGCATGATCGGCCCCTGCAAAAACGCGCAGATCAGCGTCCCGATCCCGACCGGGCCGCCGAGCAGCCAGCCGACGAGCGTGACCGTGGCGAGCAGCGCCATGCTCACCGCGCCGATGGGAATTTTCTTCACGCGCTTGGCAAGCCCCACCATCAGCGTATCGCGCGGGCCGCAGCCGAGCGACGCGATCATATACCCGTATTGCGTGTAGGCGATCACGACAAGCCCGAGCAGCATGACCGGCACGCCGGTGAGCAGCGACTGGCATTGCGGCACGGGGTCGAGCCAGTTGAAGAAATCGACGGCCTTGCCGACCACGATCGCGTCGATGAACATAGCGATGCCGATAGGCTCCTTCATCAGAATGTCGATGACAAGGATCGTCAGCGACACGGCGACCGACGCGTTGCCGTAGAGGATGCCGAGCGTTTTGGAAAAGCCGAGGTTCAGCACGTCCCACGGCGCGGCGCCGAGGTTGGCCTGAATCGTCAGATAGATGCCGAAGCCGTTGACGAACAGGCTGACGATCGCCAGCAGACTGTTCAGCACAATGGCAAGGATGGTGTTGTTTTCTTTCAGGTTTTTGAGCATAGTTTCCGTCCGAAATGGCCGGCGCAGGGCACCGGCCGCATAGCACGATAGCAAACGGTATTGTACTTCTATATAGGAGAAAATGCAAGAATATTTCATGTAAGAGGGCAAAAAAGAGCGTAATCGCGGGTTTTACCGGGAAACATGCCGATTCCTGTTGAAATCGCGCCGGAAGCTTGTTACAATAGGATTACATGCAGCGTCGCTCGACATCAAAACGAGTGAACGGCTCTGCACCGACAGGAACCTGCAAATTTTGAAATCATCCACGCAAGGAGACACCCTATGGCTTATCGCTTTTACGGATGGGAAACGGCGTCGGTCACGGATCGCACCGGCAGGACGCCGTGCGCGTATTACGATCTGCTGTCAAAGGCGTGGTGCGCCGAAACCTGTGCGCCGCGCATGCGCGATCGGTGGACGGCGGACAATAGAACCCTCGGCCAATGCTCGATCACCGCATTTTTGATGCAGGATGTTTTCGGCGGCGAGGTGCGCGGCGTGCCGCTCGGCGACGGGAACTTCCATTGCTTCAACGTCGTCGGGGACTGCGTGTTCGATCTGACCAGCGAGCAGTTCGGCGAAACGAAGCTGTGCTATGAAAACTGCCCGGTGCAGGATCGGGCGGTGCATTTTCAAAAGGCGGAAAAGCATGCGCGGTATCGTCTGCTGCGGGCGCGGCTTGCGGCGGCGCTCGACGCGCAGGACAATGCAACGCTGATCGACCATTGGAGCCGCGCCTTCTCCGAGACGGCAGGGGAGACCCCCGCCGCAGCCGATGTGCCGGATTGGAAAACGATTGCCCCGTCCGAAAAGCTGTTCCGGGCGGCCGCCTCGCTCGGCGGCTGTCAAAGGGCGCTCGATTACGGCTGCGGCAGCGCGTGGGCGGCAATCATTGCGGCAAAGTCCGGCTCTCCGGACGTTACGGCGGCGGACGCGGCGCCGGGCGCGATCACAGCGGCCAAAGCCCGCGCGGCACTGTACGGCGTGCAAAATTGCGTACACCCGGTCTGCGTCGCGCCGAACTGGCTCGAAACGATCCCCGCGAACACGTATGACGGATTGATCTGCTCGAACGTGCTGGACGTGGTTCCGCCCCAAACGGCGACGGACATGCTTCGCGCATTTGCCAAAATCACAACGCCGGACGCGACGGTTGTGATCGGCTTGAACTTTTATCTTTCGCCCGAAGCCGCCGCACAGCGCGGCGTCACGCTTGCCGACGGCAGCCGGCTGTACCAAAACGGCGTGCTGCGGCTCGTTTCGCGCACGGACGAGGCGTGGGCGGCACAGTTCGCGCCGTACTTTACGGTGGAGTGCCTGGAGCATTTCGCCTGGCCCGGCGAACCGAGGGAGACAAGACGGCTGTTCTATCTGCGGAAGGGGAAAGGGTAACGGATGACGGATGGAGACGATGTCAACATGGAAAGAGAAAAAGCACGGAGGGAACCGGCTATGAAACGAATGATCTATATGTTGTTGACTGTGGTGACGCTGGTGTCGACATCGGCCTGCATAAGTGTACCGTCACCGGAAGCAACGGAACCGGCAGCGCACGCGACCGCTGTGCCTACGACTGTCACGGCAGCGCCCACGATTGCTTCGGTTGTTGTTGAAGTGGAAACGAAGCCGACCGATATGCCGGAGCCGCCGCGCACGCCGGAGCCTTCTCCCACGCCGTCACCGACGCCCGAACCGACGCTGACGCCTGAACCGACGCCGACGCCCGAACCGACACGGGAGCCGAGACCGGGTGATATAGCGGTGAATTTTCCGAATTATGACACCGGTGCAGATGCGGATTACAGCTATCAGAGCGATGAATTGCGCGTAGCGATCCGGATCACCGTGGACAAAGAAACGCAGCAGACACATTATGTCGCCGATTTATGGATTCGCAACATCGACTATTTCCGCACGGGGTTCGGTCGGGGCAAGTTCAATACGGGCACCGAGGACGGCGATAAGCTCGCCAAAAGGGAGAACGCGGTATTTGCGGTGAACGGCAGTTACAACCGCGGGCTGACGTTCCACAACGGCACTCGGACCAAAGGCTTCCTTGCCGCAGAAAAGAACAACTTTACGACGTGGGGAACCTGTTTCCTCTACCGCGACGGAACCATGAAAACCTACGACCTGCGCAGCCAAAGCGTGAATTACAGTAAAGCCGTGAAGGACGGGCTGTGGCAGGCGTGGCAGTTCGGTCCGGCACTTGTGCAGGATGGCGAGCTTGCGCCGAATCTTACGCTGAAAACGCGCGACCCGCGCAATGCGCTTGGGTACTATGAACCGGGACATTATGTGGTCGTCACCTGCGACGGGAGCCGCAAAGACGCGCTTGGTATGACCGTCACCGAGCTGGCAGAGCTGATGAAGGGCCTCGGCGTGAAGGAGGCCATGAATCTTGATGGCGGCATCAGCGCGGTCATGGTGTTTATGGGTGAGATCATCAATCGCCCGGAGGCACGTAAAACCGACGACGGCAAAACCGTTTACGGCAGACCGCTTGTCGATATGCTGCTCTTTGCCGCGTATGATCAAGACGGCAAAGCACCTGACCTTGCGACGCTTTCCGCAAGCCGGTATAACGGCAAGTGAGAATCGAATAAGGCAACAAAAAACAGGCCCTGCGGCCTGTTTTTGCGTTTGCGGTTATTCGTGCACGTCTTCGTTCATCGTGTTCTCGACGCCGGTTTCTTCGACCTGCGAGATCGCGCCGCGCGCAAAGACGAGCTTGACCTTGTCGGGGCCGACGGTCAGAACGATCACATCGTCCTTGACGGAGGAAATCGTGCCGTAGATGCCGCCGATCGTGCGGACACGGTCGCCGGGCTTCAGCGCGTTCAGCATTTCCTTAACCTTCTTGTCGCGCCGACGCTGCGGCACGATCATCACGACGATCAGCACAACGATCATCAGCAGCGGAAGCAGCATTCCGCCGAGGCCGCCGAACAGACCCATGTCGCCCGCGGCGGTGCTGGTGGCGGTGGTGGTAGCAGCGGCGCAGCTGCCGGTGTCAAGTCCTGCGGCTAAAAACGTGTTTGCAATATTCAGTAACATGCTTCAAAGTCCTTTCCTGTGACTATCCTTTAGTTTACGCCACTTTCCCCGATTCGTCAAGCATCGACCGCAAACCAATTGTGAACATTTTCGCTTTTGTTCCCATACGGGACAGCCTTCGGCCGCAGACACAAAAAAGCGGCGGATCGCTCCGCCGCCGTACAGCGCAAGGGTTATTCGATTTCCAGCGAACGCTTTTCGGGCTCGACCTTCTGCTTCTTCGGCAGAGTCAGCTTCAAAACTCCGTCCTCATACTTGGCCTTGATGTTCTGCGTATCGACCAGCGACACATCGAACGCGCGGCTGTAGGAACCGTAGGAACGCTCGACTCTGAGGTACTTGTCCTTGTGCTCCTTCTGCTCGCTCTCGGAATGGCGCTCGGCATGGATCGTCAGCGTGTCACCGTTGAGGTCGAGCCGGATGTCCTTCTTGTCAAAGCCCGGCAGATCGGCTTCGAGCAGGTACGAATCGCCTTGATCGGAAATATCCGTCTTAAACAGGCTCAGCTCGTTGCTGTCAAACATCGTGAACGGATCGCGGAAGAACCGGCGCTCCATTTCCTCCATTTCGCGGAAGGGATTATAATACGCATTCTGCATTTCATTTTTACGATACGGTCTCAGTTCAAACATGGTAGTTACCTCCTTGTTTTTCCCTTATTCTTTCCCGAGCGGGCCCTCGGTATTCCCTTCGGACCCTCTCTTCTTTTGATGGCCTTATCATAAAACATGACTTTGACGGAAGTATGTTGGAATTTTGATGCAATTGTGAAACTTTAGCAGTCGCAAGAGGAGAGTGCTAAAAACAGCGCGGCTATATCTTGCTGCCGCAAACGGATATGATACCTGCTGCACGGCAGAGAATGCCCTGCGCCTCGGCGCAGCATGAACAACCGCCGCTTTTGACACGCAGGAAAGTGTTCCAAACGTTCCAAATGTCCCATACAGTTTTTGATACAACCTATACCATGATAATATAGCATAAAAACGGTCAGCATCGCTTCTTGCAAAATGGAACAAATGGCTTTGATAACATAATCTATATATATTTATTATGTTAAACATAATTGATTTGATGGGGACAAATGGGACGTTTGGGACAGTTTCTACCGACACAAAAGCATAGAGAATATTGCTTGAACAACCAAGACTCTCCTCCGGAGGGAGTGACGATGCAGATGTTTTATGAGTATGAACGGACGGCATGGCCGACATGAGCGGCGTCTATGACGCATAAAAGGGTTGTCACAGACAAATTCCCTCTATTTCCCTCTTTACTTTCCCCTGCATCCATCGTATAATATCCAAAAACAGAGTAGGCAGGCGCGCGTTGGCTTTTGAGCT
>JAEEGL013194462.1_pt1 | contig 35467 bp, 30 predicted proteins | sample 9134231 | NCBI WGS metagenome assembly JAEEGL01 (sample SAMN16246548, study PRJNA631951) | gut metagenome | biome: gut microbiome; feature: rumen; material: fiber-attached | host: Bos | place: Iran: Karaj | collected 2018-10 | reverse complement strand
GGCGCGATAGATCGCGCCAACCCCCAAACCCCCTTACCCCTCCCGTCGATCAAAGATCGAGGGAGGCCGCGCGGAAAAATATAAAATCGGCCCGCTTTAAGCGAGCCGATCTTTTTTTGATACCGTTTTATTTTTTGCGCGAGTCGAGGTACGCCTGCAGGATTATCTGCGCGGCGAGTTTGTCGACTGTGTCTTTACGCTTTTTGCCTCTGACGTTGTTTTCCGACAGATACATATGAGCGGAGACTGTCGTTAAACGCTCATCGTATAAGATCACGTTGCAGTCGCAGGTCTCTTTGAGGATATCCGCGAAGGCGTGCGCTTTTTCGGATCGCGGTCCTTTCGTGCCGTTCATATTGACGGGATCGCCGAGAATTATATCGGTTATCGCGTATTCCGCAACGTATTCTTTTATTTTGTTCGCGAGCTTCGGCGGCCATTCTTCTTTTACCGTGCCGACGCCGCAGGCGAGAGTGTTCGTCTCGTCGCTGACGGCGATACCCGTTCTCACGTCGCCGTAATCAACGCCTAAATAACGCATTTTTACCTCTTCAAACAAAGTACAGCCTTCGGCGCGGAACTGCTTTATCTTTTCTTCAAGCAGAGCGACGGTAACGTCGAGCCGCCTTGCAAGGCAGTTGATGCAGAGATGCTCCGACGCGCCTCTGTTTATCAGTTTTTTGTGCAGAGCTATCTCGTCTTTAGATAACTCCGCGCCGCATCCGATACAGTTCAAAGCTCTACGGTCTTGCAGACGTAGACCGCGCAGTCGTGCGCGTCGACGCGTTTGGTCTTAGTGCGTGAGACCGTTTCGGTTTTGCCGGTGAACACGTCTTTGATCTTCAAGCCGTGACCGCAGCCGTCCCACAGACCGATCTTATCGAGGTCGAGCGTGATCTCGGCGTTCTTGTCGCCGTAGTTGACGAACATAAGCGCGTATTCGTTATCTGAAAGATGCCTGAACCAGCACAGACCGTTTTTGCCGTTGTCGCCGCAGATGAACGGCGTTCTGCATTCGACGTCCTGATTTATGCGGAGCAGACCTTTGTTTTTCATAAGTGCGAGCGACGTTTCGTCGACGTTACGCAGATCGCAGCCCATCATCAGAGGCGAAGCGCAGAAGCACCATACGGCGAAATGAGTCTTGTATTCGGTATCGGTACAGCCGCCGAGCGCGACGTTGCCTTTGTTTTTCATGCCGACTATGAGCATATCCGTATCGTTAAAGCAGCCTATACCGGCGTAAGCGTATTTGTCTTTTTGCGAAAGCGCGATATCGCGGAAAGAATTGTACTTGTCCATTATGTCGCCGGTCGAGCGGTACATACCGGCGCCGCACGATCTGATCCACGTTTCAACGTGATCGGCGCCCCAGTTGCAGGCGGAGAAGAGTATGTCTCTGCCGGATTCTTTGAGCGCGAGGCTCATCGTGTGGTAGAGCAGAGGACCGTTCGCACCCTGCGGTACGTTGCAGAAATCGTATTTGAGAAAATCGATGCCGAAAGAAGCGAAAAGCTTCGCGTCGCGGAATTCGTTGTGGTAGCTCGACGGGAAACCGGCGCAGGTCTTCACTCCCGCGCAGGAGTACATACCGAATTTGAGACCCTTTTCGTGGATCTTATCGGCTAAGTATTTCATACCGTGCGGGAATTTTACGGGGTCGGTGACTATATCGCCGTTTTCGTCGCGTTCGCGCAGCGACCAGCAGTCGTCGATGACGATATACTCGTAACCGGCGTCTTTGAGCCCGCGTTCGATCATAGCGTCGGCGGTTTCCAGAATAAGATCTTCGCTGATCTTATCCGCGAAAGTGTTCCACGAGTTCCAGCCCATGGGGGGAGTTTTGGTAAACATATTGATCTCCTTTTTAATAATTATTCTTCATTTGTGAAAATCACAAAATAAACGTTCCAATCCGCGGCGGAATCTTCTACATCGAATCTGACGTATTTATAGTAAGTCAACTCGCCGTTACGGCTGAACATTCTTGAAAATCCGCCGTCTGATTTGATGATACTTGAGTTTTCGGGTAAAACCTCGTTCAAATATTTTTCGATCGCTGCGTCTGCCGTTTGCTTTAAGCCGTCGCCGACGGTCTCATTATCCGGACGGTCTTTATACCATGCGCTGTAAGCGGTATAAGCCGATACAAAACCGCCGTTCGTTACGTTTATCGTATATCCGACAGAGATATTTTCATTATACGCTTTCTTGAATGAAACGGGGTATTCGGCGTATCCGTCTTCGCCGGAAAGGTAATTCGGCTCCCCGACGGTCACGGCATAACCGTCCGTCTCTTTGCCGAGAAGTTTTGCGGCTTCGATCGCAGATGCGGCAGCCGTCTCCGCTGTCGCGGGATCGCCCGTTAAAGCGTATTCCGGAAACGCGCGTGCGTCGGCTCTGAAGGAAATTATTTCTTTTGTGCCGACAGCTTCATCGATCATGACGGATCCGCCGACGCCCTGATAAGTCTTGAATGACGTGAAACAGCGGTAATACTCATTGTCGCTGTTGTTCAGTAAGGACGCGTTTTCTTCATTATCGGCGTACCAATGATCTGCAAAAGAGGTCAGATCTGTATATTCACGGCCGAGGAACGTTAAATTCGCGTAAGAATATTCGGTTTTCTCAGAGCAGGGAAACGGGTAGTCGCGCACGGCAAGCATGCCGCCGAGTTCTTTCAGCTCATTGACTGTCGGGATAGCCGTTTCGCCGGATCTTATAAGATATTCGGAGATGCTTTTATTTCCGAAAGAATTGCTTACTATATAAACCTTATCTGACGTAGGATCACATTTATCCGATTCCATGCCGGTCTGCTTTGCGTCAATCGTGCCTTCCAAAGCGGTTTCGCTTAAACCGGTCGACGTATTATCGATCGGTTTTGAATCACATGAAAACAATGAACTGAATATAAACAATACAATTAACAATAAATAATTGATGAGGTGTTTTTTACGCATATCAGTTTTCAAATTCAGAGATCATGTCGATCCTTGTCTGATGTCTTCCGCCTTCGAATTCGGTGTTCAAAAACAACTCTACCATGTCGATCGCAAGACCTGCGCCGACTACTCTGCCGCCGAGGCAGAGAACGTTCGCGTTATTGTGAGCGCGTGTCATGCGTGCGGAGAACGTGTCGGAACAGCAAGCCGCGCGGATGCCCTTGTGCTTGTTCGCCGCCATGCTCATGCCGACACCCGTGCCGCAGACGAGTATGCCGCGGCAGCACTGACCGCTCTGTATCGCGGCGCAGGCTTTGTGCGCGTATTCGGGGTAATGCACCGACTCGCCGTTACAGCCGAAATCGACGTATTCGATGTTCTTTCCGTCAAGGTACGCCTTGATCGCTTCTTTGAGTTCATAACCGCCGTGATCGCAGGCTATCGCAAGTATTTTCTTTTCCATGTTTATTCTCCCTTCGGATCGTTTTTTTCTTTTAATGTCCTCTCCGCCTGAGAGGGGCGCAGATATACCGGCTTGAAATTAAGATCGGTGAACACGCTCTTATTTTCCGCGGCTTCATATTTATTATACGCCGCCTCCGCGACCTTCGACGCGGACTGATATATAAGTTTATCCGGCGTTTTTAATAACGGTATATCTTTCAAAAAAGGTTCGAATACTCTGTACCCGTCGCCGTTTGCCATAACGGGCAGGCCGTATTTTTTCAACTCTTCGGCGATCTGTTCGCCCGATACGGCGCGGTCTTCCGTAAGCCTTTGCGGCGCGTGACCGGATCTGAACAGAGCGTTATAAAACTGACCGCGTCTCGCGTCCATTACGGGGCATATTATGAAATCGCCCGGCACGTCGGCAAGCGTCAGCGCGAGCACGTCGAGCGTGGATACGCCGACGCAGGGTATATTTCTGCCGCAGGCAAGCCCGAGTATCACCGAGGCGCCTATGCGAACGCCGGTGAACGAACCCGGTCCGACGGTCGCCGCGAGCATTTCAACGTCGGCTATGTCCGCGCCGACCGACGAAAACATCGATTCTATCATCGGCATCAGCGTCACGCTGTGCGTTATTTTCGCATTTATGAAGCTCTCGGCGATAGAATACCCGTCTTTCCAAAGCGCGCAAGATGCGGCGCCGGCGGTCGTATCTACTGCAAGTATCAGCATATCTCTATCACCCTTTCCGAATCTCCGTCGCCTTTGATCGTGACTTTTATCGCATTCTCCGGTATCGCGGACGGTACTTTTTCGCACCACTCGCAGAAGACTATCGCGCCCTCTTCAACGTAGTCGTAATATCCCGTCGAATAAAGATCGTCCTCGCCTTCGATGCGGTACAGATCGAAATGGTATATCCTCGGATCGCCGCCGTAGCAGTTTACTATCGAATACGTCGGACTGCATACGGGAGCGCGCGGATTGAGAACGGACACGGCGCCGCGCACGAAAGCCGTCTTGCCCGCGCCGAGATCGCCGTAAAGCGCGACGAAATCGCCCGGCTTCAGCTTTTTTGCAAGCTCCGAGCCGATTATTTCCGTTTGAATTGCAGATCCTGACTTGAATATCATCCCGTTAAACCTCGAAAAAACCGGTTTTTTCGTATTTTCGACTTATTGTATCACAAATAAATGCAAAAATAAAGTGTTTTGCAAAAAATTTTTCAAACTATCTGCACAAAACACATATTTTTCAGCTATAATAATATTCGCATAAAGCGTATTGCATAAAATTTCATCTCCGCTAATACTATGTATCAGTTATCGAAAGCGGAGGAACACGATATGCAGAACAGCTTTGCGCCGGAAGGATGCCTTTCCGGCACGAGAGAAAATACGGAATTCATAAGAAGCGAGGCGGGGCTTCGTTTAGCGAAAGAAACGGGCAAGATACTCGAGAGCACGGTGATCTGCTGTGACCGCGATCTGAATCTCACGGTCGCGCTCGGAAACATGTTCGGTATAATACCGAAAGAAGACGCGGTATACAGCCCCGACGGCTCGTCCGTCAAGGATATCGCCGTAATAACGCGCGTAGGCAAGCCCGTTTGCTTTAAAGTAAAGGATATAATAACGCACGGAGGCGAGAGAAAAGCGCTGCTTTCAAGAGCCGAAGCGCAGAAAGACTGTATCAACGGATATCTTTCGTATCTTTTGCCGGGGGACGTCATACCGTGCCGCGTCACGCATACGGAGAAATTCGGAGCGTTCGTCGACGTCGGCTGCGGTGTACCGGCGCTTCTGCCGATAGACTGCATATCCGTATCGCGCATTTCTCACGCGTCCGACAGACTGCGCACCGCCATGGCTCTCAGGTGCGTCGTACGCAATATCGAAGGAGAGCCGTTCCGTATGTTCGTGACGCTCAAAGAGCTTCTCGGCTCGTGGGAAGAGAACGCCGCCGGCTTTTACCCGGGGCAGACGGTCAGGGGCATAGTCCGCGGGACGGAACCTTACGGAGTTTTCATAGAGCTCATGCCGAATTTATCGGGGCTTTCAGAATACAGAGAAGGTCTGGAACCGGGCGACGAGGTCGCCGTTTACATAAAGAACACGGACAGCAAAAAGATGAAAGTAAAGCTCGTCGTCGTAGGCGCACTCGAAAAAAGCCGCCGTCCTGAGCTGAAGTATTTCACCGGAGCCGACGTAACGCATATATACCGCTGGCTGTATTCGCCGCCGTATGCGGAGAAAGTCGTCGAAACCGTGTTCGGCCCATAACGAAAGGATGTACAAGATGAAGAAAAAGACGTTGAAGATCATAACCGCGCTGCTTTTGGTCGCGCTCACGGCCGTTTTATGCTCGTGCGATACGATAAACGACATAAACGGTATAATTAAAAAATATACGGCCACGACCGAAGCCGAGACGGAACCGCGGACTGAACCCGGCACCGAAGCGGCAACGGAACAGATACCCGTGACCGAAAAATATACGGATCCGCTCACGGGCGAACTTATCGAAAAAGATCTGTCGGGCTCGCGTCCTGTCGCGATAGTTATAAAGAACGACCGCCTCGCCGCGCCGCAGTACGGTCTTTCCGAAGCAGGTATCGTTTACGAAGCCGCGGTCGAAGGCGGTATGACGAGACTGCTCGCAGTTTATTCAAGTCTTTCAAACGTAAATAACGTCGGACCGGTCATCGACTCGAGAACGTATTTTTACGATTTTGCGGCTAATCACGACGCGATGATAGCCCTCGCCGGATCTACCGCGGCAGGCAAAGAACTCGCAGCGAAGCGCGAAATAACCGCGCTCGACGCGATCGTAGGCGAACTCGAACCGGGATTTGAGCGCAACGCGCAGCTCATAGCGGAACGCGGATCCGAAAACAGCATACTCGCAAAAGGTTCGGGGCTCAAATTCCGCGCGCAGGCGCTCGGTATAGAGCTCAAGACAGACAAAGCCGTTGTGCCGTACAGAATACTTGACGTTTTACAGAACAGAGAAATGCCGGACGGCAAGCACTGCTCCAAACTGTCGATACAGTTTTCCGCGAATATGAACGTATCTTTTACGTTTTCGACTCTTACGAATTCATATTCGAGATTCCAGTACGGCGACAAGCATATCGACGCCGGGACCGGCAAACAGCTGACGTTTACGAATATACTGATAATCTTCGCCGACCAGAGCGTCATAAACTCTGCGACGGGCGAGCTGAATATAAGCGCCTCAGGCAAAGGCACGGGATATTACGTTTACGGCGGCAGTTATATCCCGATATCGTGGACGAGGACCGGCGGCGAATATCCGATCAAACTGTACGAAGCCGACGGCAAAACTCCGCTCACAGTATCGGCGGGCAGTACCTATATAGCCGTGATGTCGACCTCGCAGAGAGGCAGAGTGGTGATGGAATGATGCGGATAATGAAAGAATACAGAGTAAAAACGGTGAATGCGCCGGTAAACTGGGATAAGATCGAAAAAGCGCCTATATCCGAATACGTCTGGGGCGGTGAGTACCGTCCCGAAGCGTACGCGCAGGCGGTATACGTGCCGGGCGACGGTTTTTACGCAAAACTCACGGTCAAAGAATCAAACCCGAGAGCGATTTATAAGAATAACGGCGATCCCGTGTATAAAGACAGCTGCCTCGAATTTTTCGCCGCGTATAAACCGGGCGGCTATATCAACTGCGAGATGAATTCAAACGGCGCGATACTTTCCGCTTACGGAGAGGGCAGAGGCAGCAGAACGCCGATAAACGAGATAACGGGCAAATATCCCGAGGTAAAAGCGGAAAAGACGGAAAAAGAATGGTCTGTGACCGTAAGAGTCGGGCTCGATATCATAAAAAAGGTTTACGGAAACTGCGATTTTGAGAAGGGCGACGTGTTTTACGGCAATTTCTACAAATGCGGCGACGATTGCGATATACCGCATTACGGCTCGTTTTCGCCGATATGTACGGAAAAACCGGACTTTCACCGGCCGGAATACTTCGCAAAGTTTATAATTGAATAAGGAAAAGGCTGCTCACGCGGCCTTTTTGAATTGAGAATGGAGACGAGCTAAATTCGCCCGTCGGGCGAGCTAAATTATGCTCCGCATAGCTAAATTTGCTTCGCAAGCTAAATTCGGCGCGATACGCCGAACTTATAAGGTGTCGCCGTCGGCGACGTTTTGTTCGGCGCAAGGCGCCTCCCTTGGGAGACCCCGCCCTCGTATCTCCCAAACCCTCTTCCTCCCCCCCGTTCCTCAATCTTCAATCGAGGGGCGGCGCAGGAAATTGAAAATGACAATTCAATATGCATCGCTTGACGGTTTTGCTCGAATGGGTTTTCCGCTTGTCATGCGGATTTTTCTCTAAAACCGCGTTATTGACTTTTACATACTCATTTATTATAATAAGAATCAGAAAGAACCCCGAGCTATTACTTTCAATAATGCGAAAGAGGGATTATAAAATGGAATTAGGCGCAAAAATAAAACAACTGCGGCAGAGACGCGGCATGACACAGGAGCAAGTCGCACAAAAACTGAACGTGTCAAATCAGACTGTTTCTAAATGGGAAACGGGAGCGGCGTGCCCCGACTTATCACTTATCGTACCTATCGCACGGCTTTTCGGCGTGACGACGGATGAACTGTTTGATTTTTCAGCGGCCGCCGACAAATTGCGGCTTGAAGAGCTGCAGAAGCAATACGACGAGACATTCAAAACGGGCAATATACAGGATAGACTTGAAATATCAAAGCGGGCTGTAAAGGAATTCCCGTCCGATATGGAATGGCTTGACAGGTACGGCTGGGATATTTGGTGCGATGCCACCGACCGTTTGAACGGAGAAGAATTCGCTACGGCGAGGGAAAAAGCGATAAGTATATTCAAAACTGTAATTGAGCAAACAAACGTCGATGAAGTGAAATGCGACTCAATAGACGGAATATGCCAGTGTTTGTGTAATGCAGGCAGAAAAACTGAAGCGCTTGCATACGTAGATAAATTTCCCGATATAAAACCGATATTGAAGCTGAAACAGGAGATATATCTGAACTGCCTTGAAGGCGATGAAGAAAAGAGAGAAAAACAGCGTCATATTTATACTATGCTCAGTGATCTTCTGCGCTATTTATGCTGGCAGTACAGTTTCGACGAAGATCAACCCGTTCTGCTCGACACGGCGATCTCTCTGACAAAGCTCTTTTTCCCGGATGGGAACTATTTTGACGAAGCGTACGGTCTTGCACACCTTTATTTAAGAAAAGCAAAGCACTGTGCGGACGATAAAAAAACGGAAGAAGCAGAGGAATGTTTTAAAGAGGCGTTCAAATGTGCACGGGAATACGACGGAATAACTGGTAAATATACATATACCGCACCGCTATTCAACCTTGTATCGTTTGACACAAACGACATGTGTATCACGGGAACAACGACTTTAACCGAGGATCTGAAAAATATGCTCGAACTTCCCTATTATGCTGTCTTAAAAAATCTTGACGCGTATAAAGAAATGTTTGCAGACGAATAAAAATGCGGTTGCCGATTTATTACTCTTTTACTTAATAAGCGCAGGTACGCAAAGGGTTTCTTCACCGAGAGCCATAATAATATCTCGCGGCGGGCGTGTGGGGGGCACCCCGCCGCGGTGCTTCGCACGAAAACTCCGGTGAAGAAACCCGGTGCATTCGTACGCGGAAGTTGTTTACTAAAGTTTTTTTGAAAACAAAGGAGCTGATCCCCCGGTTTTTGCCGAGGTTTTAAACAACTCCTTTTTGTTATGAAACGGTTTATTTCATCCTGTATATAAAGCAAGGTCTGCCGAGAGGGGCGACGTCGCCTTTATCGTAGAAGTCTTCGACCGACGTATATTTTTCCGTACTGTCCGCGGCTTTGAAAAGTATATCTTTTTCCGCGCCTAATGTGCCGAGCGGTATCTCATACGTTACGGTTTTTTCGCCGGTCTTCCGTACGATATCAGCGACCGGCGTGCGTTCAAAACCGTCGGAGAGCGCATACAGTTTTTCACCGGAAGCAAGGAACGTTCCTTTTTCCGTTCTGATGAACAGTACCATGAAATCGCCTTCGTCTTTGCCTTTGAGCGCGTCTTTCGCTTTGACCGTAAACGAGATCTTTCCGTTTTTATGCGTGACGTCGATCTGAACTATAGCGTTTCTGCCGGTCTTGTTGACGTAATGCGTGCCGTATCCTTCGTTATCGCGCTCAAACGCTCCGTCGTCGGGCAGATCGTACGCGGAGATCTCGCCTTCGGCGTGCGCCGGTATCGGAGCGAAGCCCTTGTATTTTCTGACGTATGAAATAAACTGCATGAAATAGTTGTCGAAATAACCGCCGCGCATCATTTCAAGGTCGCGGCTGTATTCGCAGTTGCAGCAGTCGACGAACATTATCGGGCGTTCAGGTATGCCCTGCCAGCGGCCGGCGATCCATTCGTTCCAGCCGGTGACCAAAACCACGGGCGGGTCGGTCTCGATAGCGCGGTCGAACTGTTCGGCAAAGTTGTAACCGTAGAGAAGCGAACCTTCGCTGTGATCGTTTTCGCCGTTGTGGAACGCTCTGCCGCGGTTCGTCGTTTCTCCGTAAAGCACGGAGTCGCCGAAACGTATCTGCGGATGCTGAGCGACGGAGACGTTTATGACCTGATCCTCGCCTTTTTCGTTTTTGAAAACTCTCTGAGGCCTTGTGAAATCCATCCAAGGCCAGCCGCCGATCTTGTCCGGCTCGTTAGGCCACTGTGATTTCTGAATGTTGAAGAACTCTTTACACTCGGGCGAGCATTCTTCCTCTATCGCGATTATCAGAGGTTTGCCGTCGTAGTAAAACCACGTGTCGGGGCAGAATTTCGGCTTGTATATCGCCTCGTATATTTTCTGCACGGTCTTACCCGACTGAGTGTTCGTGTAGAACATGATTTTCGGTATCTTGAAGCCCTGATCGTGATATTCCTGAAGCACCGAAAGGACGATCTTCGAGTTTTTCTCGTAGATCACGGCGTTGGTGGTATCAAAGAACAGAAAATCGACGTCCGCTTCCATCAAAAGCTTCATATGTTTTCTGACTACCCATTCGTCGTCGGAGTAGTAATAGCCGTAAAACGGCTCGCCCCAGTGGTGCATCTGCCCGATATTGCCCCATAATTCGGGATGATATCCTGCGTCGGGATGCGCGGCGACGATCTTTGAAATATCGAGCGGCGCGTGGCGGCCGTGTTCGCCGCACCATAAGAAATAGAATAAACCTACCTGTCTGTTCTTGCGTCTTTCGGGGCATTCTCCGTCATGCGGCAGAGTTCTGCCGAGCGCGTCCGTACCCGCGAGCAGTCCGTTTGAAAAATCCTTCATATCCGCCTCCTGATGCGTTTTTTATAATGATACCATAAAATTTTACGATTTGCAATAGCAAAACGGGAATTGACATAAGAAAAAAACGTGATATAATATAAAAGAGGTGACCGGTATGAAATATGAAATAAAACGGTATAAAACGCTCGTTTCGACTAACGACGAGGCAAAACGGGAGGCGCAAAACGGCGCGCCGGAAGGTACGGTCATAGTCGCCGATATGCAGACCGGCGGCAGAGGCAGGCACGGCAAAAGCTTTTATTCGCCCGAAGGCGGATTGTATATGAGCCTGATACTCCGGCCGAAGTTTGCCGATATGACGCTGATAACGCCCGCCGCCGCCGTCGCCGTCTGCCGCGCGATAAACGGCCTCGGCTTCGACTGCAAGATCAAATGGGTGAACGATATATATAAAGACGGTAAAAAAGTCTGCGGAATACTCACCGAATCTAACGTGACGGAAGGTTTCGCGGTGCTCGGTATCGGCATAAATACCGTCGATCCGGGCAGAGAAGCGCCGGATATCGCGGGCGGCCTGTACGGCGACGGCGAAGCGGATAATGAAAAAATAACGCTCGCCGTTTTATCGGAATTTGCCGCCGTATATGAAAAACTGCCCGAAACTTCGTTTATCGGCTATTACAGAGAGCGCTCGTATCTGGAAGGAAAGACCTGTTTTATAAACGGCGAGGAGTATTCTTACGCCGGTATCGGCGACGATTTCAGCCTTTTATGCGAAAAAAACGGCAAAATATTTAAATTCAGGAGCGGAGAGGTAAGCATTATGTTAAATAATTAAAAATGTGTTGACTTTTCATTTTTGTTGTGCTATAATACGAAAAAAATCATATGGAGGATATTATGATCAAGAAAATTTTAGCAATAGTTCTTTGCGCTCTGTTCGCGCTTGTCGCCGCCGTACCTGCTTTTGCCGGTGTGGACGACACCGTATTTCAGAACGTGACGACTGAGCTCTTCCTTTCGCTTGACGGCCTTGAAGAGGGAAGCGGCTTCCAGATGAGAGGTTTCGCGGCTTCGCCCGACGGCAAATACGTATACGGCGGATTTCTTCAGAATTACCGTCACGTAACGAAATTTGACGCCGTTACCGGCGAACGCATCGGCGAATATCTGCCCGAGATAGAAAATGACGACGGCGTCACCGCCAACTCCAACTATCCGAAGGGCATCGCCATCGACTGCAGAGGCTATATGTTCGTAGGCATCACGCACGACGTGCCCGCCTCTCCGTACATCTCCCTCGCCTGCGTCAACCCGAACCCCGACGCAGACGGATATCTGCAGCAAGTCTCCTATATCACCGAGAACCTCGGCGCGGACCACACCGGTATAAACGGCGTTGCGTCGCGTAAGATAGGCGACAAGGTGCTCGTATACGTAGCTACCTGCTATGACAAAGACACCATCCGCTGCTACGACGTCACGGACGTTGAGAATATGCACCTCTACACCGAGTTCGGCGTTGACGGCGTAGTCGACTACAACGAGCTTACCGGTTCGCAGAACGACCCGGGCTACCTCACGGTAGACACCGACGGTTATATCTATCTTTGCTTCCTTGAAAAGGGCGGCTCCAAGGGCAGCCACGTCGTAAAGATAGACAAAGACGGCAAGAACATCCTTGAAAAAGTTGCAGTTGAAGAAGCTTACGGCATAAGCACCGCGGGCGAATACGTGTTCGTATCCTCTTACGGCTCCACGATCACCATACTGAACAAAGCGGACCTTTCCAAAGTTACCGAATTCGAACTTGAAGACGGCGTAGGCGCCATCAGCGGCTGCTACTATGCTGCCGACCGCCTCTGGATCGGTACGCACGGCGACGGCGCCGGACTCCCCGGCGAGATCCATCGCACGAGCCTGATCCCGGTCAGCCGCGAGGCTGAAGAGCTCGAGACTATGCCGACCGAACTCATCACCACCCCGACCGAGACTGAACCCGCCGAGACCGAACCGGCTCCCGGCGACGGCAGAGAATCGATACTCGTATTCGACTTCTCCGATCCGGCGGTCGTCTCAAAGATCAAAGGCGACAACGACTGCACAGTCGAATATGACGAAGAACGTCAGTGCATGAAAGTCACGGTCGTCGACGACGAACAGGGACCGAGCTGCGACCCGTTCTTCACGATCCCGATGGCAAAGGCTAACTTCTTCGACGGCGACAAATTCGTCATACTCGTTTTAAGATATATGACCGAATCCGACTGCACGGGCGAGATCTACTATACGACGAAGGTCAACCGTGAACTTGCCGCCAACCATATCACGTATGAATTTGAAGCGGCGTCCGAATGGACCGATCTCGAGATCGATATGCGTGACGACGACCAGGGCAACTGGGAAGGTCAGGTCAGATCGATAAGAATCGACCCGAACGCCATGGGCGAAGACGGCGAAGTATTCTACTTCAAGTCACTGACCGCCATGGTCGCTGAAGAAGAGACCGAACCCGCCGTGACCGAACCGAAGGAAACCAAACCGGCCGAAACCAAACCGGCTGACACCGAGCCGAAACCGGCGGAAACGAAAGAAAACAAACCCGCCGAGACCAAGCCGACAGTAAAACCTGCCGACAAACCGAACCTCACATGGCTGTGGATCGTTATCGGCGTAGTCGTTGCCGCCGCCGTAGCCGCGGTAGTCGTGATACTTCTTAAAAAGAAGAAAAAATAATACGGTATAAATAAACCGAACCGGAGAAGCGGTAAAACGCTTCTCCGGTTTTTTCGTTACGTCAGTCATGTAAACGGCGGCGCCATGAATCACCGCTTACGCGGCTTTATTTGAGCCTCGGGAGGATCTTTTCGAACCACTCGTCAGCCTGCTTCTTCTCCTCGTCGGACGCGCCTTTGAAGGGCAGGAATTCGCTTTTGAAGTAAAGCACGTCGTCGAGCACATTCGCGCCGGTGTCGCGCAGAGTTTTGATGAATTCCGCAGCTTCTTCAGGCGTTCTGTCGGTAAACAGAGCCACGTTTTTAGTTATGCCCGGGCCGAGGTTCATGCAGAAACGGCGAACGTCGTCGGGCAGTTTCGCAAGCTGCGACATACCGAGTACGAGCAGTTTTTCTTTATCGAGTGAATAATCCGGCGGTATCGTGTCAGGCTTGTACTCATCTGAATTTTTCGACAGATAAAGCGCCAGATCGGACATTTTCTTCTTTTTGGAAAAATAAATTACGCGCATTTTCATAACGGTATACCTCCGCTTTTATATTTTTTACCATTATACCATACGATTCGACTTTTTTCAAATATTTTTGTGTAAATAAAGTAATTTTGTGAAAAGCGCACATAACCGGCCGTGTAAAACTGTATATTTCCACAAATCGCACATTATAAAAGACTTGACAAAACGCATCGAATGGAATATAATGTATAATAATAACTTTGAAGGAATGAAAATCATGAAAAAATTCAGAGCATGTATAGTAGGCGCCACGGGTATGGTGGGGCAGAGATTCGCCGTTTTGCTTGACGGTCACGAGTATTTTGAGGTCACGGCGATAGCCGCCAGCCCGAGAAGCGCGGGCAAGACTTACGAAGAAGCGCTCGACGGCCGCTGGAAGCTCGACTGCCCGATGCCGGAATATATAAAAGATATGAAAGTCATATCGGCTTCCGATATCGACGCGATCAAAGCCGTCTGCGACGTCGTTTTCTGCGCGGTCGATATGCCCAAGGCGGAGGTCAGAGCGCTTGAAGAGGCTTACGCGAAAGCCGAGCTTTGCGTAGTGTCGAACAACTCTGCCTGCAGAGGTTTATCGGACGTTCCGATGCTCATACCGGAGATAAATCCGCATCACACCGCGGTCATCGAAACACAGAAAAAGCGTCTCGGTACGAAGCGCGGTTTCATCGCGGTAAAACCGAACTGCTCGATACAGAGCTACGTTCCGCTGATCACGCCGCTTCTGCAGTACGAGCCGTACGAAATGGTAGTCACGACTTATCAGGCTATATCCGGCGCGGGCAAAACGTTCGCGCAGTGGCCCGAAATGATTGATAACGTCATACCTTATATCGGCGGTGAAGAAGAGAAGAGCGAAAAAGAGCCGCTCAAGATATGGGGCGAGGTCAAAGACGGCGTCGTGGTGCCGGCGTCTTCTCCCGTCATAACGACGCAGTGTATAAGAGTGCCGGTATCGAACGGCCATCTCGCCGCGGTGTTCGTGAAATTCCGCAAAAATCCGACGAAAGAACAGATACTTCAGGCGTGGAACGGATATGAAGGCGAACCGCAGAAGCTGAAACTCCCGTCGGCGCCGGAAAAGTTCATAACGTACTTTGAAGAAGACAACCGTCCGCAGACGAAACTCGACCGCGATATTTACGGCGGCATGGGCATAACCGCGGGCAGACTGCGCGAGGATACCGTCTACGACTGGAAATTCGTCGGGCTCTCGCACAACACTCTGCGCGGCGCGGCGGGCGGCGCGGTGCTCTCGGCAGAGTATCTTTGCAGAAAAGGATTTTTCGATCTGCTTTCGTAACTGTCGATATGACGAATATCGGGCGGTATCTGCAAAAAAATTTGTTAAAAACGAAGAAATTATCAAAAACCCCTTTACAAAACGGAAATCCCGTGATATAATACAGACAATGATCTTTAAGCACGTCGGAACGTGATTCCGAATTCGGTACCGAGATACCGGCAAGATTGTACACCATAACAAAGTTATGCTTATATCCTGCCGGAAAGGCAGGATTTTTTTATGCAGGATTTGATTTTCAAAGCTGAGTTGATGACAGAAGTCGAGGTAAAACGCGCGGTCATGCGCATATCTCACGAGATAGTCGAAAAGAACAAGGGAACGGAAGACCTGCTGCTCGTCGGCGTACGCAGACGCGGCATGCCGATAGCGGAGATGATCAGAGAGAATATTAAAAAGATCGAAGGGTCCGAAATACCGTGCGGCGAGCTCGATATCAAGTTCTACCGCGACGATATATCGCGCGAGAACCGCGACCCGCTCGTAAGACCGACGCAGCTTCCGTTCGACGTGAACGGAAAAAAGGCCGTAATAGTCGACGACGTTATGTTCACCGGCAGAACGGCGAGAGCCGCGATAGAAGCGATCTTCGCGCAGGGCAGACCGAGCTGCATACAGCTCGCCGTGCTTGTGGACCGCGGTCACAGAGAGCTCCCGATCAGAGCGGATTACGTAGGCAAAAACGTACCGACTTCCAAGACCGAAGCGATTCGCGTCTGTATGCCGGAATACGACGGCAAATGCTGCGTACAATTAATGCAAATCGGCTGATAAAGCTGAAAATAAATGGAGGAAAATAAAATGAAACTCATCTACAACGTTCAGGACAAGCCGTCATTCGGCAAAACGCTGATCTTCGCGTTCCAGCAGCTGCTCGCGATACTCGCGGCAACCATCGCGGTACCTGCCATAGTTGGCAACGGCATGTCGCAGTCCGCCGCCCTCTTCGGCGCCGGCGTCGGTACGCTCGTCTACTTACTGTTCACTAAATTCAAAAGCCCTGTATTCTTAGGCTCTTCGTTTGCGTTCCTCGGTTCGATGTTCGCGGCTTTCGCCGGAGCATACGCAAACACGACGGTCGGTTATCTCGGTCTCGTGATCGGCGCGATATTCGCAGGTCTCGTATACGTTATAATCGCGATCATAGTCAAATTCGCAGGCGTTAAGTGGATCAACAAGATCATGCCGGCAGTCGTCATAGGCCCGACGGTCGCCATCATCGGTCTTTCGCTCGCGGGCAACGCGGTCGCCAACTCCTTCGGTTTTTCGAACCCGAGCGCCGACGGATACGCTATAACGCTTAAAACAGGTCTCTCGTTCATATGCGCTCTCGTAACTCTCGCCGTCGTCGTGCTCTGCTCGGTATACGGCAAGAAACTTATGAAAATGATCCCGTTCATCATAGGCATACTCGCAGGTTATCTCTGCGCGACGATCTTCACGATCATCGGTATCGCGACCAAGAACCCCGATTTCCAGATCATAGACTTCTCGGCTTTCGCAAATATGCAGTGGATCCCCGATTTCACGTTCCTCAAGGCGTTCTCCGGATTTGCCGGCCAGACGCTTGAAGACGGCACGGTCGTCAAACTCACCGGCGAATACATAGCCACGATAGCGGTCGCTTACATCCCCGTAGCGTTCGTCGTCTTCGCCGAACACCTTGCAGACCACAAGAACCTTTCCTCCATTATCGAGCACGACCTGCTTGAAGATCCCGGCCTGTCCAACACCCTCCTCGGCGACGGTATAGGCTCGATGGCCGGCGCGTTCTTCGGCGGCTGCCCGAACACCACTTACGGCGAATCCGTAGGCTGCGTGGCGATCTCCGGCAATGCTTCCGTACAGACGATCCTTTACACGGCGATCATGGCGATACTCGCCTCGTTCGTAGCTCCGTTCGTAACATTCCTTGCAACGATACCGACCTGCGTCATGGGCGGCGTCTGCATCACCCTCTACGGCTTCATCGCGGTATCCGGTCTTAAGATGATACAGAAGACCGACCTCGGCGACAACAGAAACCTCTTCACGGTATCCGTCATCCTTATAGCCGGCGTCGGCGGCATGGTCATGATGTTCGGTCAGATCACGCTGACGAAAGTCGCGTGCGCTCTGATCCTCGGCATCCTCACCAACCTCATACTTTCGAAGAAGAAAGAAGAACCGCAGGCGGAACAGGCCGAACAGGCAGAGCCCGAAGAAGTAAAAACCGAAGAATAAACGAAATACATAAACGACCCCCGGCGTATGCGATCCGCATACGCCGGATTTATTTATCCGAAATTGCAAGAATAAATTCCATTTTTTTCATTTTTTCGCCGATTTAAAATCAAATTATTGTCAGAAAAGCAATTTTGCAGAATAAAACGCTGAAAAAATTCAAAAAAACTATTGCATTTTTAATTTTTAAGTAGTATAATACATTAAGATTTGATAAAAATTCGGGAGAGGTCTGAGACTGATGGACATTTTACAAAAGATAGACGCGTCAATGCCGGGATTTTCGAAAGGTCAGAAAGCGATCGGCAAATACATTCTCGAGCATTACGACAAAGCGGCGTATATGACCGCGCTGAAACTCGGTACGACCGTACACGTGTCGGAATCTACCGTCGTCAGATTCGCCATCGAACTCGGCTACGACGGTTACCCGGATCTGCAGAGAAGCCTCCGGGAGCTTATAAGAACGAGGCTCACGTCGCTGCAGCGTATCGAGATCACCAACGATAGGATCGAAGAACACGAAGTTCTCGAGAAGGTGATGAACCTCGATATCGAGAAAATGAAAAACACGCTCGACAATATCGACAAAGAAGCATTCGACAAAGCCGTCGACGCGATCATCGGCGCTCGCAACATCTACATCATGGGTATGAGATCGTCGGCGTGCCTTGCCGTTTTCATGAACTTCTATCTCTCGCTGATCTTCGGCAACGTCAAGCTCGTCAATTCCACGAGCCGTTCCGAGATCTTCGAGCAGCTTTTCAGAATAGGCGAACAGGACGTCATAATCGGCATATCCTTCCCGCGTTATTCAAAACGCATAATCCAGGGTATGGAGCTCGCGAAAGAACAGAAGGCGGTAACGATAGCCATAACCGACAGCAAAGATTCGCCGCTTTCCGAATTTGCAGACCATACGCTGCTCGCGAGAAGCGAGATGGCGTCGTTCGTCGATTCGCTCGTCGCTCCGCTCTCGGTCATCAACGCGATGATAGTCGCGATAGGCAAAAAGAAGCAGGAAGACGTGCTGAACACCTTCAACCGTCTCGAAGACGTGTGGGATAAGTTCGACGTTTACAACAAAATAGAGGATAACGAAGACAAATGAGACTCGCCGTGATCGGCGGCGGCGCCGCGGGTCTTACCGCCGCGGGCTTCGCCGCGTCATACGGCGCGAGCGTCGATCTGTATGAAAAAAACGACCGCTGCGGCGTCAAGCTCCGCATAACCGGCAAAGGCAGATGCAACGTCACCAACAACTGCACGAAAGAGGAGTTTTTTGATAACGTCGTATCGAATCCGAAATTTCTTTATTCGGCGTATTCTAACTTCGACTCTCAGGCGGTCATGAGCTTTTTCGGATCGCTCGGCGTACCGCTCAAAACGGAACGCGGCAGACGCGTCTTTCCCGTATCCGACAAAGCCGCCGATATCGTCGAAGCGCTGATCGGTTTCTGCCGCAAAAACGGCGTTAAAACGGTACGCAAAAACGTAAAAAAGATCGTAAAAAACGGTTTGTTCGCGGTCGTCTGCTCCGACAGAACGGAGTATTACGATAAAGTCGTGATAGCTACCGGCGGCGTATCGTATCCGAAGACCGGCTCGACCGGCGACGGCTATACTTTCGCAAAGTCTTTCGGTCACACAGTCACACCGCCTCAGCCGTCTCTCGTGCCGCTCGTCTGCGAAGATAAGCTCTGCCGCGAATGCGAGGGGCTGTCGCTGCGAAACGTAACGCTCACCTGCACCGACGCGGCAAGCGGCAGGGCGGTATATAAAGAACAGGGCGAGATGCTGTTCACGTCAAACGGCGTAAGCGGTCCGCTCGTGCTCTCGGCGTCGGCTCACATGAAAAACGCCGACGCGGGCAGATACGCGCTTCACATCGATCTGAAACCCGCTCTCGACGAAAAAACGCTCGATTCACGCATATTATCCGATTTTGCGGAAAATATAAACAAAAACTTTTCAAATTCGTGTTCGGCGCTTCTGCCATCGAAACTGATCGCTCCGTTCGTGGAACGCACCGGCATAGATCCTTACAAAAAGGTCAACGCGGTCACCGCGGCGGAGAGAAAAAAGATCGTTTCACTGCTGAAAGATCTCACGCTTACCGTCAGATCCTTCGCCCCGATAGCCGAAGCCGTGGTCACGCGCGGCGGCGTGTCGGTGAAGGAGATAGATCCGAGGTCGATGCAGTCGAAACTCGTGCCGGGACTTTATTTCGCCGGCGAGGTGATCGACGTTGACGCGTATACGGGCGGTTATAATCTGCAAATAGCTTTCTGCACGGCGCACGCCGCGGCAAGAGGAGTAATGAATGAGTAAAAAGACGAAAAAAACGTTCTCAATAGCGATCGACGGACCGTCGGGCGCGGGCAAAAGCACGGTAGCGAAAGCGCTCGCGAAAAAACTCGGCTTCATCCACGTCGATACGGGCGCGATGTACCGCTCGGTAGGTCTTTACGTTTACAGAAAAGGCATATTGCCGGACGACCGTGAAAAAGTCATACCGTGCCTGCCCGATATCAATATCGATACCAAATACGAAAACGGCTCGCAGAGGATATATTTAAACGGCGAAGACGTCTCCGAGGCTATAAGGCAAAACGAGATATCGTCGTACGCATCAAAGGTCTCGGCGATACCCGAGGTCAGAGCTTTTCTGCTCGATCTGCAGCGAAAAACGGCTGAAAAATACGACGTAATAATGGACGGGCGCGATATCGGCACGGTCATACTGCCGAACGCCGATCTAAAAGTTTTCCAGACCGCTTCGGCGGAGGCGAGAGCCAGACGCAGATACGAAGAGCTCGTCGCCAAAGGCGCGGAGGTGTCTCTTGACGAGATCACCGAGCAGATGATCAAGCGCGATTACGACGATTCGCACAGAGAAAACGCCCCCTGCGTTCCCGCCGACGACGCCGTTATAGTAGATAACTCCGACATGACGATCGAAGAAAACGTCGATCATATAGTAGGTCTCGTTAACGAACGGAGAAAAAGCAAGCAAAAAAAAACTCCTTATGAGAGGGTGAAAAAAAGCCTTTCTGGTCTGTTCAGTTTTCTTTACCGGCTGAAGGTCAAGGGAAAAGAGAACATACCGAAAGGGAGCGGATATATGGTCTGCAGCAACCATATAGCGCTGTTCGATCCCGTTATGCTCGCGATAGCTTTCCCGTATCAGCTTCATTTCATGGTAAAAATCGAATCCATGAAGTCGGCGTTCGGCAGGATGCTTTCGTCTCTCGGCTGCTTCGGCGTAAAAAGAGGCACGGCTGACAAAACGGCCCTGCGTACGGCTATCGGATACATAGAAAACGGCGAATGCCTCGGCGTGTTCCCTCAGGGCACGCGCAAACCTGCGGTCGACCCCAAAGAGACCGAACCGAAGACCGGCATTTCAATGATAGCGTACAGAACGGGCTGCGACGTAGTCCCCGTCTTCATAAAAACGAAAAAGAGAAAACTCAGGATATTTTCCAAAACCACGGTCATAATCGGTAAACCGATAAAGAACTCCGAGCTCGGCATCTGTCAGGGCACCGCGGCGGAGTATAAAAACGCCGCCGACAAGGTCTTTGCCGAGATCTGCGCGCTTGAGGAAGGCGAAGTATGATAAAAGTCGCCGAACACAGCGGTTTCTGCTTCGGCGTATCGAGAGCCGTATCGGCTATCGACGCGCTGATAGAAAAAAACGAGGGCAGGATCTATACGCTCGGGAGCATAATACATAACCCGTCCGTGACCGAAAGACTGAAAAAAGCCGGAGTGAGGATAATCGGATCCGCCGACATAGACCCGATATACGAAACGGCGAAAGAAAACGATCCGGTAACGGTCGTCATACGCACGCACGGAGCGGAGAAGAGCATAATTGAAAAGCTCGAAGAACTGTCGGGCAAAAACCCTTATTTCAAAGCGATTGACTGCACCTGTCCGTTCGTCTGTAAGATACACGATATCGTAAAGGATAATTCGGAAGAGAACGGACTGACCGTTATCTTCGGTACGGAAGATCATCCCGAGGTCGTCGGCATCAAAAGTTACGTCCGCGGAACGGCGGTCGTTACGGACGATCCGGAAAAACTCGAGGCGAAACTGCAAAATATCCCTGAGCCCGAAAACGGCGTGATAGCCGTTTCACAGACCACACAAAATCAGTCAAAATGGAAATTATGTCAAAAAATTCTCAAAAAGTTATATACTCGTACAAGAATATTTGATACAATATGTTCAGTGACCGAAAAACGGCAGGAAGAAACGGCGCGCCTCGCGGCTGACGTCGACGTCATGATCGTTATCGGCGGAAAAAACAGCTCCAACACAAACAAGCTGTTTGATATATCAAAAGCTCTGTGCGAAAGAACGTATCTTGTCGAAACGTCAGACGAATGCGGCGCGATTCGCATAGACAAAAAAACAAAAGTGGGAATAACTGCCGGGGCATCGACACCGGACAGTATTATAGAGGAGGTTAAAACCAAAATGAGCGAAGAAATCAAAGACACTGAAGTAATGACCGGGGCTCCCGATCAGAAGGAGGTCGAAGAAAGCTTCGAAAAAATGCTCGATGAAACATTCAAAACTTTAAATACAGGAGACGTCGTAACAGGCACGATAACCCAGATCTCGCCGACAGAGATCAAAGTTGATCTCGGCACAAAAGTTACAGGCATATTGTCGTATGACGATATAACCGACGAACCCGGCGTCAAACTGGATGAAGTTTTCAAGCTCGGCGATCAGGTCACCGCTTACGCAGTAAGAGTGAGCGACGTTGACGGCGTAGCTACGCTTTCAAAGAGAAAATACGACGCGAAGAACAACTGGCAGAAGGCTGTCGCGGCTTACGAGAGCGGCGAATTCGTCGAAGGCAAGTTCATCGAAGTCGTTCGCGGCGGCGCGATCTGCTCCATCAGCGGAGTCAGAGCGTTCGTTCCCGCGTCCCATACCACCGTCGAAGAGGGCGGCGATATGAACGCCCTTATCGGCCAGAAGATGCTTTTCAAGATCCTCGAAGTAGACCCCGCGAGAAAGAGGATCAAAGCCTCTGCCCGCATTCCGGCGAGAGCCGCCGCCAGAGCGGAACGCAAAGCCGCCGAGGCGAAATTCTGGGAAGAGATCGAAGAAGGTTTCACCTATGAAGGCATCGTCAGATCCATTCAGCCTTACGGCGCGTTCGTTGAACTCGGCGCGGGCGTCGACGGTATGGTACATACCACCGATCTGTCGTGGCGTCACATCTCGTCCCCTGCCGACGTAGTTTCCGTAGGCGACAAGATCAAAGTTTTCGTCAAATCGGTAGATAAGGAAAAGAAGAGGATCTCTCTCGGCTACAGGACCGAAGAGACCAACCCGTGGACCATGTTCGTCTCCCAGTATCACGAGGGCGACGTCATAACGGTCAAGATCGTGGGTATCACGCCGTTCGGCGCGTTCGGCGAGATACTTCCCGGCGTTGACGGTCTCATTCACATCTCTCAGCTTTCGCTGAAGCGCGTTGAAAAACCCGAAGACGTCGTCAGCATGGGCGAAGAGAAAGAAGTCAAGATCACCGGCATCGACTACGACAAAAAGAAAGTAAATCTTTCCATACGCGAACTTCTCGAGCCGGAACCTGTCGCAGAAGAACCTGCGGAAGAACAGCCTGCCGAAGAGCCCGAAGCTCCCGCCGAGCAGCCTGAAGCTCCCGCGGAGGAAAAACCCGAAACGGCAGACGAAGAATAATACTTATCAAAAGCGCGCCGGACGTTTTGTCCGACGCGCCCTTTTATGAGGAGTTTTTATGAAAAACAGTTTATTGAAGATCACGGTCATACTGCTCGCGGTCATGATGATACTCTCAAGCTGCGCTAACTCACCGGCTGACGTCACGACCGATAAGCCCGATATCCCGACCGAAGCGCCTTCGACCGAGGCCTATATAACCGAGGCGGACCAGACCGAACCGCCCGGTACCGAATCCGCCGTGCCGCAGACCGAGCCTTATTCGGAGACTGCCGGACCGACAGCGGCGCAGACGACCGAAAAAGCGACCGAGACGGAAAAACAGACCGAACCGCCTACGGAACCGGCGACCGAACCGCCTACCGAGCCGGTCACCGAAAAACAGACCGAAAAGGTAACGGAAAAAGTCACCGAAAGAGTCACTGAACCCGTAACTGAAAGGCAGACCGAGCCGGCGACCGAACCCGCGACGGATCCTATTACCGATCCCGTAACGGAACCCGTGACCGAGCCTGTGACGGACGAGCTCGATCCGACTCCGACGATACTGCCCCATATGCCGAACAAAAGCACGACTCTTTCGTACGATTTTGCGCTCACGTTGCTTGATTTCGCAAGCGGCGGCGGCGAGACCGCTACGGCGAGCCGTCTGAAATCAGCCGGGCTGACTCATATATATTCCGGCAACTATACGAAGCCCTCCGACGATACGTCGCATACCTGCGCATACGTGGTCGGCAAAGGCGAAAGAAACGGCAAAGAGGTTTACGTCGTAGTCATCCGCGGCACGAGCGGCGGCGAATGGGTGTCGAATTTCGACTTTGCACCGTCGCACGATAACGGTACGCAGTATGCGGAGAACTTCCTGTACTGCGCGCAGGATATTTACGATCATATCAAAGGGTATCTCAATAAATCGTCCGATTCGCAGATCGTCGTGTGCGGCCACAGCAGAGGCGCGGCTGCGGCAAACCTGCTCGGCGTGCTGCTTGACCGTGAATACGGCAAAGACCGCGTCTATGCGTATACGTTCGCCACTCCCACTACCGTGCGAGGAGCGGCGGCTGAGATCAAATACGACAATATCTTCAATTTCATAAATCCCGACGACGTCGTCACGTATATACCGCCGGCGGAATACGGATACAAGAGAGCCGGTATAGATATCATATTGCCGACGTCTGGCACCAATCAGGACGTTATCGAAGGGCTTTCGAGCGTCGCGGCTGTCGTACCGGATATCAAGTCGTATTATGAAAACAGATATTCGCTTACCGGTCCGGGACTTTCCGAAGACGGCTCGACCGTTTACGAACTTTTCATCAATACCATAATCGGCGTCGTCGACGGCAGCTACGATATCGTGATACCGACCATCATGCCGACGAGCGATCTGTATCCGTTCATGGAACTGTTCTACCGGTTCTACAAGATCAAAACGCTGCTTACGGTAAGAGCCGCTCACGAACCCGATACCTACGAAACTCTCATAAAGCAGATAATGTGATTCACGTTATATAAGAACTGCCCGGCCGGTACGCTGTTTGCGCGCCGGCCGGATCTTTCCGTACGGCGCGGCGCGCCGCTATAAAAAATATAAGGAACGGCGTTATTTTTTATATATTATATCTTGACAAATCCGTTTTTTTGTGATATTATGATTGACGTGCCGATCGGCACGCAATATGCGGGTGTGGCGGAACTGGCAGACGCGTAAGATTCAGGTTCTTATAGTCGCAAGGCTGTGCAAGTTCAATTCTTGTCACCCGCACCAGTACGAGTGTTCTTAACGAAACTGAGTTAAGAACACTCGTATTTTCTGTTTATGTAAGGTATTTGATCCGGACGCCCTGCCTTGTATCAAGGGTGAACGGATCGTCTTTTGTTATACCGTCAAGATATCCGACAAAGCGGTAACGTATGCGTATCCTCTGAGTCCTGTCCTTTCCTTTGCCTTCGGCGTTAAAGACCTCTATGCGGTCTATAAGCTCGTGAAGAGTCACCGCATTAAGCTCGCCGACTTTATCAAAAACGTTTACGGCTTTGATGAAATTTCTCTGCGCGTTTTTTTCGAGCTTGAGTTCGTCAAGCCTTTTTTTGAGATCGTCGATCTTTTCCGTCAGCCTGTCCTGTTCTTCCTCGTATTTCTTCGATAACCGGGCGAACATAACGTCCGACACTTTGCCCGTTACGTTGTCTTCGTAGAGTTTTTCATACATCATAAGAACGGTATCTCTTCCGTCTTTTCTTCCTCTGCTGTTATGTTGTGTTACTCTCGGCATAATTAGCTCCTTTCATAAGAACAAAATAGAAAAACGATGTTTTGTCAGTCGACCGACAAACAGTACCCCGTACGATAAGTCGACACGACTTATCTCGGGGCGAGGGGATAATTCCCCTTCGAACCCCAATAATGACCGCCGGAAAACCGTCGATCATTATTCCGGCTTCACTGCAGTTCAGCCGCGGCTCCTCTTTCCGGAGCCGTTTTTTCGGTTCCGTCTATATTATGACAGAAATAGAAAAATTTACTCTACTTTTACATACACTCTGCCGGACCGGTACCCAAAACCGCTGTTTTCGCACATACGAAAACCGCTGACATATATATGACAGAAATCACTGCAACATAAAGTCCGAAAATAAAAAATCGACTGATTCGAGAAGTTATTTCGATCCAGTCTGTTATTGATTTATGATGCTGAAAACATGTTATCTTAAAATATTACGCCGTTCAGTCGGTGTATTCTGTATATATGCGCGCATATAATGGCTGAGATTTGCGAATTTGTAAAACTCAAAATATTAAAGCCCGTATTTTTGCACGATATTGAAAATATTCTCTGTTATCGCTAACTTTTATGCTGAAACTGCTTGACTTTTTTAGTATTTCGTGATATAATTCAAATTGTGATAAAAACCTTATTCGAAAGAGGTACGGATATGATAACAAGTTATAAAAAACTGTGGAAGGTCCTTATTGACAAGGACATGAAAAAACAGGATCTTGCCAAAGCTGCGCATATATCAAATTACACGATAAGCAAACTTACGAAGGGCGAAAACGTAACGACGGATATTCTCGCCCGTATTTGCGACGCGCTCGAATGCAATATCGACGACATCGTCGAATTTATCAAAGAATGACCGGCGGGAGGATCATATCATGAGCGAAATAAGCAACGTAGGACTTAACATTTCGGAAAAAGCGGCGCTTATATGGAACGTGGCGGATATGCTGCGCGGTCCGTTCAAACCGCACGAATACGGTCTTGTCATCCTTCCGATGACGGTCATCAAGCGCTTTCACGACTGCCTGCTCCCGACGCACGACAAGGTGCTTGAACAGTATGAAAGGGTGAAAAACCTTGAAGTCATCGACGGATTCCTTACCCGCGCTTCGGGTTATCAGTTCTATAACATCAGCAAATTCACGTTTGCCACCCTGCTTTCCGATCCGGAAAATATCGAAACAAACTTCCGCGATTATCTTACGGGGTTTTCGTCCAACGTTCACGACGTACTCGACAAGTTCGAGTTTGACAACGTGATAAAACGCATGGTCGAAAGCAATACGCTTTATCTCGTTATAAAGGAATTTGCGTCGCAGAAAGGATACCTCGGACCCGATAAGGTCAGCGCCGTTGATTGCGGATATGTCTTTGAAGACCTCGTCCGCCGTTTCAACGAGTCTTACGGCGAGGAAGCCGGAGCGCACTTCACGTCCCGCGATATAATTTATCTGATGACGGATATTCTGCTCGCAGATACACGTTTCAACGGGCAAAACATCACCGTTTACGATATGGCGATGGGAACGTCGCAGATGCTGTCGTGTATGGAAGAACGCATACACGCGCTCGACGCCGAAGCCGAAGTCACCTGCTTCGGGCAGGAGTTCAACCCTTCCACTTTCGCTATCGCCAAAGCCGATATGATGATACGCGGCGGAGACCCGAATAATATGCGATTCGGCGACACCCTCTCCGAGGACAAGTTCAGAGGATATACGTTTGACCGGATAATTTCAAATCCGCCGTTCGGCATCGACTGGAAGCGCGAGCAGAAAGCGGTCGAAGCCGAGGCGAAACTCGGCGACGGCGGCAGATTCGGTCCCGGACTGCCGAAGATCTCGGACGGTCAGCAGCTTTTCGTCTTAAACGGTCTCGCCAAGCTCGCCGAAGACGGCAAAATGGCAATAGTACAGAACGGTTCGCCGCTTTTCTCCGGCGACGCGGGCTCCGGTCCGTCAAACATCCGTCAGTATATGCTTGAAAACGACTGGCTTGAAGCAATCATACAGTTGTCGACCGACCAGTTTATGAACACGGGCATTTCCACGTATATCTGGGTATTCAATAAAAGCAAACCGTCTTACCGGCTCGACAAGGTTCAGTTGATCGACGCTTCTCACTGCTTCGAGCCGAGGCGCAAATCGATCGGCACCAAGCGCAACGACATAACGGACCTTTGCCGCGAGCTTATCGTGACCGCCTACGGCGAGTTCGAGAACAAGGTTTACGGCGACAAAAACGGCGTTTACTGTGAAAGCAAGATATTTGACTCGGCAGAGTTCGGCTATAACAAAATAACCGTTGAACGGCCGATGCGCGACGAGACGGGCAAGATAATACTCAAAAAGGGCAAGCCGGTAGCCGATCCGGAACTCCGCGATACCGAAAACGTGCCGCTTAACGAGGATATCGACGCCTACTTTGCCCGCGAGGTGCTGCCGTACGCTCCCGACGCCTGGATCGACAGAACAAAGACGAAAGTCGGCTACGAAATACCTATGACGCGGTATTTCTACGAGTATCAGGCTCCCGAAAAGACGGAAGATATCATGGCGCGTATTACAAATCTTGAAAAAGATATAAGCGAAAATCTGAAAAAACTATTCAATTAAACTGAGGTTGTTAAAATGCCTGACAAAGAAATAAATCTTCCGAAGATTCCAAGTGAAAAAGATTATTTGATTATCTATATTGATATTATGGGTACGAAAGAACGATTAGCTCAGAATGATATTGAAGATGTTTTTAAAAATATCTATTATCCTTTTCTGTTTGCAAACAGAATAGTTCCGATGTTAGAAAAATTCGGCACTAAAGATATTAAAATAAAAATATTTTCGGACAATATTCTTCTTGCTTATCCGGTAAACAACCGTAATGATAAAGACGAGATACTTGCGATTTACAACAGACTTAGCGATTTTTTAAGGGTTTTTCTTTCTATGTTTGCCGATAAAGGTATTTTGTTCAGAGGTGCAATGACTGTCGACAAATTATTCATTAACGAGCTTATGGTATGGGGCAAAGGTCTTTTGACTGTTGTTGATCTTGAAGAGAATATCGCAATTTATCCTCGTGTCGTTTTAAGCGAAGATTTGTTGAAGATTTTTGACGAATTTAATGTTTCGGATGCTGAATTTGAAGACAAATTCAGCTGCTTCGTCGATCCGGACGACTGTGTATATTTTGATTTTTTCAACTACTATACTATTGAAATAACAAAAAAACAGATTGCAGAACTCAAATCACAGATTTCGCAAAAAATTACGGAAGAAAAGACGGGAAAGAACCGTCCGAGAGTTATGCAAAAGTACTGTTGGTTTAGGAATTATATAAACTTGGCTGAGGGAAAACTCCGCTGTAGAATAGCATATGGGGTGTAAATAATGGCAAGAGAGATGAAAGAAAGCGGTATTGATTTTATCGGAAAAATTCCGATCTCGTGGAAAATAATGCCTTTAAAAGCATTACTTTCTTGTTTTGGACGAATAGGTTTTCGCGGTTATACTCAAGAAGATTTGGTTGATAAGGGCGAGGGCCCGATTACTCTAAGCCCGACTAATATAATTGATAACAGATTATCCCTTCAGAAATGTTCTTACATCTCTTGGGAAAAGTATTATGAATCTCCCGAAATAATGTTGAATAAAGGTGATATTGTATTTGTGAAAACCGCTTCTGTTGGAAAATGCGCAATATATAATAGCAATGAACTTGCTACGGTAAACCCCCAGTTTGTTGTTTTCAAAAACATTAAATGTGATGTTAAATATTTGTTTTATTCATTGATATCACCTGTTATCCAAACGCCCATATCTTTATCAAATTTTGGAAGTGTTATTGGTACTATAACACAAAATCAGTTATTAACATATCGAATATGCGAACCTAATATTTTTGAACAAAAGCGCATAGTAGATTTTCTCGATGCAGAGTGCGGGCGTATTGATGCAGTCATTGAGCAAACACGTGCTTCTACTGAGGAATATAAAAAACTGAAGCAGTCGGTCATCACAGAGGCGGTCACCAAGGGCATCCGCCAAAATCGACCGATGAAGGACAGCGGTGCGGAGTGGATTGGTGAGATTCCGGAAGATTGGGAATGCAAACCAATAAAATATGTAGCCGTTTTTCAGCCATCATGTGATACTTCGCACTTACAGGAAGATAGCGAAATCACCTATACTCCGATGGATTGTATCAAGAACGGGTATTTCGTTCCTAACACAGCGACATACGGAACGGTAACCCCTTCGTTAACCCCCTTTGAAAATGGCGATATTGCAATGGCAAAAGTTACACCGTGCTTTGAGAACGGAAATATAGCTATCATGGATAATCTGGCATCCGGATTTGGGATGGGCAGTTCCGAACTATTCGTTTACAGGCCGGTTGCAATTAATGCCCGATATCTGCTTTATTGGCTGCAGAACGACCTGTTCAAGCAAGAAGCTTGCGCAACCATGACGGGTACCGGAGGACTAAAGCGCGTATCACCGTACTTTGCAAAACATAGCGTTATGACAGTACCGTCCGAAGAAGAACAGACCCAAATTGTTGTTTATTTGGATGAAAAGTGCAGAGAAATGGATCGACTGATCGAAGCAAAGCAGCAGCTCCTCACCGAGCTGGAGGCATATAAAAAATCCCTCATTTTCGAATACGTCACAGGGAAAAAGGAGGTCAAATAAATGCTCCCTACAATAAACGGTAAATCGTTACTTGAATGTTCATTGGAGGATTTGAAAGTAATTATAGATAGTCTTGATTACAGAGAAAACGAGCACATTGATTATAAAAAAGTATTTACTATAAATCAGATTCCAAAGGAAAAGGTCGCAGAAAAACAGCGGGAAATTGAAGAGTTTCGAAGCGATGTATGCGCTTTTGCCAATGCTGATGGCGGATACCTGATTTTCGGCATCGACGAAGACAGTAAAGGAATACCGCATGAATTTTATGGTACTTCAATAGATGAAGATAATATTGACAAATTCGAGCTGGATATAAAAAACTATTTGCAAACAATACAGCCGAGAATGCCGTATCATCGATTCAACATATTGAAATTAGTTGACGGAAAATATATTGTAATAATGTTTATACAGCATGATATGTTTGCGCCGTACGTTCATCTTGAAGACGAAAAAAACTACCGGATTTATAAACGCGTAGGTAATTCAAAAAAGGTGATCGGGTATTCTGAATTGAAGAATATGTTTTCTCAAACAATGTCTTTAGAAAAAGAAGTTGAGAGATTTCGCAAAGAACGGATTGATTATTATCGAATGCAGGAAGATAACGAACGGTGTGATTATTCAAAGTTTCTACTCCTTCATTTTATTCCTGATACGTTTACTGATATAAACTATAATAAGCCTGTAATGATTCTTGAAAAAGGAAAAACCGATTTTTACGATATATTCAGATGTATTGGCTGTTATAATCGGTCACATCCTACAATCGAAGGCTTGATTTATCATGGTTATAAAGAAACAGGCGAAGGACGATTGAATAACAACGGTGTTGCCGAAGTTTTTTATCCGCTACTGCCATATTTACATTATGAAAATCAGGCCTTCCCGAATGGTCAATTAGATGCTGTGGGAGTATGGGATGATATTATAAAATCTTCTTTGGAAAACTATTTGATAAAAACGAAAGCTGTATTTGAATATAAAAGGTTATTCATTTGCATCAGTATTTTAGGATGTAAAAAAACAAACTCATATAAAAGTTATATGTATGATGAGGCAGCCTATATTGACAGAGATTACCTACTATGCAATCCTGTTATATTTGAATGCAATCTTCAAAATGATTCAGGCAAAGACTTTAAACGGCTTTTTATTGAATATATGATGGATTTAGGAATAAGAAATCATGGCGACCTGAATGATGCTATCAAGGAGGTATATGGCGATGGAAACAACTGAAAAACGCTTTGAAGCCGATATTGAGACGTTCCTTGTCTCGGCGAAGGGCGGATATACGAAAACGACCGATACGTACGATCCGGCGGCGGGGCTGTACGTCGGTACGTTTATGAATTTTATACAGCGTACACAGCCGAGAGAATGGGCGCGGTTTGAAAACGGCTGCGGCAGCGATCCCGTAAAGAAATTCATACTCGCTTTCAATAACGCCGTTGACTGCGACGGCATCATATCCGTTCTGCGCCACGGCTTCAAACACCGCGGCATAAAGTTTCAGGTCTGCTATTTTAAGCCGGAATCGCATCTGAACAACACCGCGAACGCTTTATACGAGCAGAACATCTGCAACGTCGTGCGTCAGTGGTACTATTCCGCAGACAACAACAAAAGCGTTGATATGGTACTCGTCGTAAACGGCATCCCGGTCATCGCTTTGGAGCTGAAAAACCAGTACACCGGGCAGAACGTTGATAACGCCAGGCGCCAATGGATGTACGACCGCGACCCGCGCGAGCTCTGCTTCCAGTTCAACAAAAGAATCGTCGCTTATTACTGCGTCGACCATACCGACGTATATATGGCGACCAAGCTGGCGAAGGGCGATACGTACTTTCTGCCGTTCAATCAGGGATCCAACGGAGCGGGAAGGGACGGCGGCAAAGGCAACCCCGCAAACCCGAACGGATATCCGACCGCTTACCTGTGGGAACAGGTCTTGCAGAAAGACAGTATGCTTGACATTCTGCAGAAGTTCATACATTTACAGGTCAAAACCGAAAAGAAAAAACAGCCGGACGGCTCCGAGCGTTCGATAACAAATAAAACCATCATTTTCCCGCGCTATCATCAGCTCGACGTCGTACGCAAAATGATCGCCGACGTAAGAGAAAACGGACCTGGCAAAAACTATCTGATACAGCACAGCGCCGGATCCGGAAAGTCCAATTCCATCGCGTGGACGGCGTACCGCCTCGCTTCTCTGCACGATGAAAGAAACAAACCTGTCTTCACGTCGGTTATAATCGTGACAGACCGCACGGTGCTTGACGCTCAGCTTCAGGAGACCGTTTCGAGTTTCGATCACACTCTCGGTTCTGTGGTAACGATCGGAGAGGGCAAGACCTCAAAAGACCTGCGCGACGCAATAAACGACGGCGCCCGCATCATCGTAACGACTCTGCAGAAATTCCCCGTCATCTATGACGAAGTGAACGACACAAAGGGCAAGACCTTCGCCGTCATAGTTGACGAGGCGCATTCTTCGCAGACAGGTTCTTCCGCGATCAAAATGAAAACGGCGCTCGCCGACACCGAGCAGGCGCTGCGCGAATATGCCGAGATCGAAGGCAAAGCCGAGGACGAGATCGACAAAACCGACCGCCTCGTTCAGGAGATGATCGTTCACGGCAAACATAAAAACCTCTCTTTCTTCGCGTTCACGGCGACTCCGAAGGGCCAAACACTCGAAATGTTCGGTACGGAGTACGAAGACGGCTCGTTCCACCCTTTCCACGTTTATTCAATGCGGCAGGCGATCGAAGAAGGGTTCATAATGGACGTCCTTCAGAATTACATGACATATAACACCTGCTTCAAGATTGCAAAGACGATCCCGGACAACCCCGACGTCCCCGCTTCACGCGCGGCAAAGGTCATACGCAAATTTGAAGAACTGCATCCTTACAACATATCGCAAAAGGCGCAGATCATCGTCGAAACGTTCCTTTCCACCACCGCGCACGCGATCGGCGGCAAGGGTAAAATGATGGTCGTTACATCGTCCAGACTTGCGGCTGTGCGTTATTTCCACGAGGTGAAACGCTATATTCAGGAAAAGGGTTACGATAGCGTTGAAGTCCTCGCCGCTTTCTCCGGCGCGGTTAAGGACGGCGGCAGCGAATATACCGAATCAAAACTCAACGTCCGCCGCGACGGCAGCCACATATCCGAAGATCAGACAAAAGCCGAATTTCACGATAATTTCAACGTCCTTATCGTCGCCGAGAAATATCAGACAGGCTTTGACGAACCGCTGCTCCATACGATGATAGTTGATAAGAAACTGCGCGGCGTCAAGTGCGTGCAAACGCTTTCCCGCTTGAACCGCATCTGCGAAGGCAAAAACGATACGTTCATCCTCGACTTTATAAATACCGCCGAAGAAATCAGAGATGCATTCCAGCCGTTCTATCAGGAAACTTCCTTGACGCAAGAGGTCAACGTAGACCTGATTTATCAGACGCAGAAACAGCTTCGTGATATGCGTATATACAGCGACAACGATATCGAGGCTTTTGCCGCCGTTTACTTCTCGAGCAGAAAACAGGACGAGAGAACGATGGGCAGAATGACTTCTGCGCTTATGCCCGTAGCCGACCGGTATAACGATATGGCGGCTGACCAGAGATACAATTTCAGGCGGCTTGTCCGTTCGTTTATAAAATGGTACGGTTATATATCGCAGGTTTGCCGTATGTTTGACGCGGATATGCAGAAAGAATACGTTTTTTGCTCATATTTGCTCCGTCTGCTGCCCGCCGTTACAACGGAAATGATTGATCTTGAAGGCGCACTCAAACTTGAGTTCTATAAGCTTGAAGAAACTTACAAAGGAGAAATTCGGCTTGCAAACATAGGCGGCGAGTACGAACCCGCTTCCGGTAAAGGAACGGCGTCGCCCGAACCGAAAGCACCGCTCGAAGAGGTCATAGAAAAGATCAACGAGCTTTTCGGCGGCAACTTCACCGACGCTGACCGAGTCCTCTTAAATGCACTTCATGACCGTTTGATCAGCGATGCAAAACTCCGCAAAATGGCGCAGACGTCCGATCCTCAGGTATTCGCTGAGAGTGTTTTTCCGAGAACATTTGACGAGGTCGCACAGGACAGTTACGTAGAACAGACCGAGGCATACACAACGCTGTTCCAAAATAAGAGCAAGTACAAAGCAATAATGTCCGCTCTCGCGGAAATGCTGTATAAGGAATTTAACAAGAGGTAAGATTATGGCATCGGGATACATTTACATCATGACAAATCCGTCTTTGAAAGACATGGTAAAAATCGGATATGCGGCGAATGTTGAAGAGCGCAGAAAGCAGCTCAGCACAACAGCGTTGCCGTATGATTATGAAGTCTATGCGACATACGAGACGCCCGGAAACCTTGAAGACAAGAAACTTCACAAGCTGATCGACAATCTGAATCCTGATTTAAGAGTGTCAAAAAATCGCGAGTTTTTCGTTATGTCCCCTGAAGATGCTTATGAGCTTCTTGAAGCGATCGCCATAATCAGCGGTACGAAAGATAAGCTGAAAAAGATTAAAACAACTTCTGAAACCAAGCAGAAAATAAAAAAGCCTGCTATCGACTTTTCAAAGTGCGGAATACCCGTTGGCGCAAAATTAGTCTTCGTCGAAGATCAGAGCATCGTTGCCGTCGTTGCAAGCAAACGTAAAGTATTGTATAACAACGAGGAAACTTCGGTTTCCGCCATCGCGTCGGAGATAAAAGGCTATTCGGTCGCCGGACCGCACTATTTTACATACAACGGCAGACTGCTTGTCGATATCGCTAACGAGACCCAATGGAAAGATTATAATTGAAAAAACGCTCTTTACTAATATTTTATTAAATAGATTTTGAAAACACAAAAGCCGGGTAATGTTCCCGACTTTTGTATTTTGAATATGTTTCAGTTGCCTTTGTTTCGTTATGAACAATCGCACCAAGGCGTGCGGTCTGAAAAGACCGGCGCGGGAAAACCGGTGATTCTCGCCGGTTTTTTCATTTTCTCCGTTTTTTTGCTTTTCAAAATCCGAAAAAAGCGAAGAAAAGCAAAACCGGGTGCGGAGGAGAAACCACACCCGGCATATTAAATCCGCGGCTCAACCGTCAGAACGAAAGTCCCGCCGCGCTTAAGAGCTTAACTGATTCTTCAGCGGTTACATCAGCGCCGTCGCGCTTGTCTCCGCCTTTGTTCGGAGCGTCCGGCATAAG